>ERZ779888.391-NODE-391-length-54017-cov-39.730570_pt1 | contig 54017 bp, 52 predicted proteins | sample MGYA00511245_ERZ779888 | MGnify/ENA primary metagenome ERZ779888 (study PRJEB29588, sample SAMEA2155255) | human gut metagenome | biome: human gut; feature: human-associated habitat; material: faeces | place: Denmark | collected 2008/2010 ...
AAAATATTTTATAAAAAATTAAAAAAGAAAAAATTTTAGGTTATAATCTATACGAAAAGCATAAAAAGAATAATAGCGTTCTTTTTTACTAGAGATTGTATTAGGTTAGAAATATGACTGATTATAGTAATTATATTTATAAGATAGGTAATATTTATAACCTTGCGTTGTGTATTGTCAAATCAATAAATAAGACAAAAGAAGGGAGTGATTCATATGACAAGTATAGAGCGTAATAATACACAATATATTAGTGATGTAATTAATGTAGAAGAAATTGAAAAGAAATGGGTAAAGGAACAACCTATCTTAATTAATGCTACGACGGGTAGTGGAAAGACTTATTTTACTTTAAATGTATTAGGTCAGTATTGTAAAGATAAAGGGAAGAAATTGATAATTCTTACTAATAGAGATATTTTAAAGAAACAAGTAAAGAATGTTGTACCTAAGGAACTTAAGGAATATATTAAAATAAAAACTTATCAATCAGTAAGCAATGCTATTTTATATGGCGGTCGTTTTTATTATAATAATGTAGATACGACAATAGAAAATATTTTTAATGATTATGATTTTATTGTATGTGATGAATGTCATTACTTCTTTACTGATAGTACGTTTAATTATGAAACCGATGTTGCTTTACAAGCTGTGTTAGAAGCTAAAAATTCTATTAAGGTTTTTTTATCAGCAACATCTACTATTTTTGAAAAATATATAAGAGATTTTTCCATACAAAAACAATCTGTAATGCCTTTGATATACAGGGTGGGAAAGAACTTACAATATAATAATTTATATTATTATAAAGATAACGATACTGTTGTGTCTTTGTTAAGGAATCTTCCTAAAAACGAAAAAGTAATTATGTTCTGTAAGACTATTGCAGAGGCTTATAATAATTATTTAACATTCCCTAAAGATAGTGCTTTTATTTGTAGTAAATATAACAAGAATAGTTTTGCCAAATATTCTAATAACGTTATTCAAAAAGAGATAGAAAAAGAGAGTAAATTTAGCACACGTATTTTATTTACTACTAAAGCATTAGATAATGGTGTAAATATTATTGACAAAGATGTAAAACACATTATATGTGATATTAATGATTTTGATACTATACAACAATGTATTGGCAGAAAGAGATTTGTAGACGACGAAGATAAGGTTAATCTTTATATTAAAAAAGTCCCTAAAAATCATTTATATGGGAAAATCAATATGTTAAACAATATCATTAAGATTGTTCAAGATTTTAAAGCAATGGACGTTAAAGAGTTTGCTACTAAATATGGACGATATGGTATGAATGGTATTGTGTATAGTTATGTAAACAACGACAATAACTTAGTATATAAACTTAACTCTACATTAAATTATAAAATAAATGTGGATTTCAGCGAAACTCGCCAAATGTTAAATACAAAAGATGAAAAATATCCTAATATTAGATTTATAGCAGAAAGATTAGGCATTCCTTATAATGAGTTCCAAGATTTAGAAAAGGTTCTTGATGTAGGAACTTTTAATGGATATATGAATAAAATAGTAGGGGTTAAGTTATTTGAAGAAGAAAAGAAGGCATTTATAGATTTCTTGCAAAGAACGGCAATTTCATTAGTTAACAAAAAGAAGACCTTAGGGCTTAAGACAATTAATGGCTTCTTGCAAGATATTAAATCACCATATTATGTTGTATCATATAAAGAAACAAGACGCACGGAGAATTATGCTAAACATTATTGGTTAGTATGTAAACGAAGTGAGGAAGAAATGAAGGCTTTAGCACAACAAGCCAAAGACGTAAAGATTATAGAAATAGAAAGTTAAGGAGCGTTATGACAAAAAGGCAAAAAGAATATAACAAACACGACCCTTTTGAAGATTTTGAATGGTTTGTAGAAACTGATTTTGAAGATGATAAGTGGTATGAAGAAGATAGAAATAGCAACGATGATTTTATAGATGAATTAGAGGAAGAAGACATCTGCGATAAATGGTAAGGTGGTGATAGGTTGCTAAAACTACAACAATTTAATATATTATCTCTAACATATGAAAGATTAGAGAATTGTAATTTCAATTTAAATATTGAATTAAACGAAGCGATTTTAAATGATGAGATTATTCAACTTGCTGATAATGAAGTATTGCGTGCTATTAGGCGAATAACGCACCACCCTTATGACGCACAAAAGTTTAGGAACTTATGGAAGTCCAGAGATATTGTAATTAAACAAAAAAGCGGTGCTGAAAATAAAAGGTTGGTTAAAGAACTAACATCGGCAATAGAACAAATGTTATACATTCCTGAATATGTTTGTGTATACACTGAGAAGAAAGCTAAGTATGGTAAGATAGGAAAGAATGGCTTCGTAATTAATGGTGTAAAATATAGAAGACTTTTGTGCAGTGCTGGTCAAGCAAGAACGAATAGGACTATGTTTGTAAGCGATAATATTTATAAGGAACTTAATAAGATTTTGAAGAATGGTTGCCACGACGTAAAGATTGAACTTGCCAAGTGGAATGCTTATTACGCACTTTCTTCTTCGGCTACTTTTAGAGTATCGACGCCTAGAGTATGTGTAGTAAAAGACTGTGAAGTTGAAAGAATGACTAAAGTTGAATGGGTAACCGAGTATTCGTCTAATGAACAAGAAGATGATATAGACACTAGAGAAATTCCACTTAAGTTTAATTTATTTGACGGAATGGGACTTATTAGCCCCCATAAAGCACAAGAGTGGGCGTATGAATTAGAATTGGACTATCTTCCTAGTGCTTATATTATACGTAGTGCTTTTGTTAAAGGGTTAGTTGCAACGTTTGATTTTCATAAGTTTGCGAAAAAGTTGGAAGAACAAAACGGTTATATACCTATGATAAAAGATATTTATGGTAAGGAATATAACCCTTATGAAATAGATATAGTTTTATCGGAAAGTCAGTTTAAATTATGGCGTGGGTATACTTCGTGGGAAGAATATTGCGAGTGTTTAACGAAAAGCGGTATTCATTGGGGAATAAGTAAAGTCACCCCTAAAATTGAAAAAGATTTCATTAGAACGAATTATCAATTTTTACAAGTCTTAAATTTAAGTGACGAAGATATTCAAGGCTTGTGTGAACCTACTATTGAATGGTTAAAAGGAATTAAGGGCGGAGATATAAATCAAATGATTTTATATCTTTTAGGGAAGTCGGTTAAAGAGCAAGATAGTGAAAAATTATGGCAACATATACAAGACCATTTTGTAAGGGCTTTGCTTTTAGACAATAGATTAATTGCTGACCCTTATATTCAAAGTAGAATAGTTAATTCTTTAAATAAACGTATTGAAGAAAGTTATTATGGAAAATTATTAATTGCTGGAAATTATGAAATTATGGTAAGCGACCCTTATGCTTTTTGTGAACATATGTTCGGTTTAGAAGTAAAGGGCTTACTAAAAGAAAAAGAACATTATTCACACTATTGGAATGATAGAAAAATTAAGCAAGTGGCTGGTATGAGAGCTCCACTGACTTGGCGAAGTGAAGTTAATTTGCTTAATTTAAAACAAAATGAAGAAACGGAAGAATGGTATAAATATCAAACTAATACTATTATTTATAATGTATTTGGAGTTGATACTATGCTACACGCTGGCTCGGATTAACATAATAGTCCCTTTATATAGAAATATATAAATGTAAATCTGGTGAACTCGTAAATGCGAGGTGTGTATCTATATAGTAGATATGCTAACAGTGAAGTCTAAAAATAGATTTTATTTATTTATGATAATACTGTGCCAAGATAAAAAAGAAATTTTTTATAAGGTCAAACGACTACGATAAATGACCTACGGTTTTAATACAACTATGGTTATAAAATCGGTAATAATAAGGTGAAATTCCTTATTATGAAGTGCCAGACACAATGTTTATAGAACATTCGTTATTGTTCAAATAACGCCTAACGTTATAACGAGGGTGATAAGATAGTCTAAGCCGACATTATTAAGATGTGTTAAAGTATTACGAAAGTAACGGTAGAACTGTTCGACGGCGATGTAGTGTGCACAACTTCTAACCCATATATTATAAAAGGTAGATATGGTGGTGACCCCGTTTCTTATGCTGTAAAGAAAGCAGAAAAAGTTGAACTAGACGAAAAGCAACTTTATAAAATGGACAAACTTGCTTATAACACAAAAATAGGTTTTATCACGAATATTTCTACTTCCCTTTATGAAGTTCAAACTTTATTTGATAAAGAGTCTAAAGAGTTTGAAGAAATAAATAAGCGTTTAAAACTTTGTTGTAAACAACAGTCAGCAACTATTGATAATGCTAAAGGAGTTAAAACAAAAGAATTCCCTAAATGGTGGTATACTTACACTAACCCACAAAAATCAACGTTAAGCGAGGAAGTAGTTAATTTTAATAATGAGATACTTGCTGACAAAAGACCATATTTTATGAAGTATTTATATTCTTCTTATAAAACTGAATATAAGAAGTTTCAAAATGATTTTAATAACTATTCATTAATTGCTTTTGGTAAACCTTATAAAAGTATTGTTAGTGAATATGAAGAAAATAAGAATGAAGAATATAAAGAACTAATTAACTATTACAATCAAAAGAACCCATTACTTGAAACAAATGGTACTATGAATAGAATATGTTATCATATGGAAAGTGAATTAAAGGACTTTAATAAACTTGATATAAACAAAGCCGTAGCAAGTAATAATGTATGGGAAATATTATACAACCCTTTATATCCTATTAGCGAAAGAAGTGTTAAGTTTACACAAATGCTAGAGTTTTTTAAAAGATATAATAGTTTTAAAACATCTAAAGCCTTAAGTAGTAGCGAGTTTAATACATATGAACAATTTTATAAGTCTTTACGGAAGCAAGCATTAGAACAAATATCTTCTAACATAGAAGAACTTGCTAATTATGCTGTATATATTTGCTATAAATTATACCCTAGTAAGGCGAAAGATTTTGTGTGGGACGTTTTTGGTAAAGGTGTTGTGCAATATTTACGCTCTAAAGTGAGCAATATTTCTATTCCACAATTAATTTATAATACTGAAGAATTTTCAAATGAAGATATACAGTATTTATATCAACATTTTAAAATAAACAACTTATCATTTATTAAAGAAGACGAGGAAATAATTGATGAATAATAGTGGCAAAATTACTAATAATATTTTAGTATTAATGCTAAGTGAGAAAGAAGCAGAGCGTTATTCAGTTGATTTGCAAGAGCGAGTGACAGAATACGTCCAAAAAGAAAAAGGTGAAGGGTGGGACGTTTTTGCGTCTTGCGTAGAACTTACGTTTGCGAAACGTCCAAAACAAATTATTCAATATCAACAATTTAGTGTATGGTTGGAGAAGTACAAGAAGAAAAAGAAAAAATAATAAGAAAGGGGAGTGGTAGGCTTGATAATTTTTGATGAAGAAGAACAATATCTTAAATTACAAAAATCAGGGTTTGATAAATTTATAAATACTAAAGACCTTACCGTTCTCGCCAAACACTATTTGCATATTGATAAAATACCGTTATCGGAAATTAGGGTGAAATTAGTCACATTTGTTACCAATTTTAACCCCAATTTTAGACCTATTAAATATGAAAAGCAATTAACTAATGCAATAAATTTAGCCGTTGCGAATTATCAAATATATAATCCTTTAATATCTTTTAGTCAGAACGAAATGGATTATATTAGAGATAAAAATTTAACTTTGTGGGAACAAAAACTTTTATTTATTATATGCTCATTAAGCAAATGGCAACAACACCCTTATATTTATTTGAATAGCGATAGTGTTATTCAAATACGTGATTTAAGGATTATTTTAGGGCTCAATTTGAAAGATTGCGATATACTTAGTTTATTACATAGCCTAGTTATAAAAGGCAAAATAAAAGTGAATTTAAAGCCTCTTTTAAAGGTAGAAGTTTTGTGTTATGAAGACACGCTAGATAAACCTATATTATTCTTTAAAATCAAAGATGATTTAGGTTTGCAATTTGACCAATTTATTGGTGAAAAAGTTTTTAAGTGTGAGTGTTGTGGTAAACTTTTTAAACCAACGGGGAAAGCAAGATTTGCGAAGTATTGTAAATTTTGTGTAAAAAAAGAAAATTAAAATACAAGTTTTTCTCGGTGGTTATCGGAAATTACAAAAATTACACTAATGGATAGGAATATAGTGCTTCAATATTCTTGTCGAACGTTATTATAGAAGGGAATGATTAAATGAAAGAAGCAAAAATAAATAATACAGACCGTTTGTGTTTTCCAGAACTTTATCGAACTGTGGCATCACAAACTGGTGTGACTATTCAAGATAGTCGTATAGTATGCGAAGCGTTTTTAGGAGCTATTGTAGACGGTATTTTAGATTTTAGGACAATAGTTTTAAGTGGATATTTTAACCTTGAACCGAGCGTTAGAAAATCTCGTCCCGTTGTTCAATGGGGTACGGATAAGGTGATTAATTCTTGTGAAGCACCTCAAGTAAAATTTGTGCCTTGTAAGGACTTAAAGAAAGTGATGAGAGATACTTATGCTAGTAGAAAGCAAAATGCAATAGGAGAGGGTGAAGAAGAATGCTAGAAGTCACAGTCGAAGAATTTAAATATTTAGAAAAAAATAATTTATTAGGAACGTTTATTGTCACACGCCGTCAAGGCAAAAGCAAACATAAAAAACATTATATTGGTGGAGAAAATGCATATATCTTAAACTGGTTAAGGAATAATGCACATAGAACAAAAAATTATCATTTAGCTCCACCTGAATACATTAAGAATAAACCACAAGTAGTAAAGGCAAGAAATATTAGAAGTTATTCAACTAATTATATGGTAAATTCTTATATAGGTGCATAATATGGCAATGATTACAAGAAGAGAAGGTGAAAGCGAGTTTGAGTTCTTTAAGCGTATCATACGTGGTAAACTTGTAGACAAAACAATTACTGAAGATTGGGAAGATTTGAGTGAGCTTCTTTTTGGTGAAGGTAATTGCTTTAATTCAAGCGAAGTACGTAAAAGAGCATATGGAGCAAACCGTGCAATAGACCTTATAGAAAAAGAAGGTGTAGATAAACTTCTTGCCGAAAGAAATGAAATTTTAGATGAACTTACTTTAAAGAAGCAAGAAATTCAAAAAGAGCGTGTTAAAATGCAAGACGTAAAAAATGCACTGTCGGCTACTTTACGTTCTGAAGCAAGACACGAAGCCGTGGTTGAAGCAATAAAAGAAGTAGTAGACAAACTACCACCGTTAGATGTAGTAGAGCCTAGATTTATTCAAAGTGGTAATAAAAGTGGTGTCTTATGCCTTGCTGATATTCATTTTGGTAAAGAGTTTGCTTTGTATGGGTTAAACGGTGAAGTAGTTAACCAATACAACCCTGAAATAGTTTATCAACGCTTATGGCAAGTTAGAGATTATGTCCTTGAAATTTGTGAAAAAGAAGGGTTAGATACTATTGATATTATCGAACTTGGTGATACTATTCAAGGTGTTTTACGTATGAACGACCTTAATAAAGTTAAGTATGGTATTATAGACGGAGCGATAGAAATAGCAAGATTTTTAGCTACTTGGCTTAATGAAATTTCAAAGTTCGTAAATATTCGTTTCACTAAAATTTCAGGAAATCACGAAGAAGTTCGACCTTTAAATAGCCGTAAAGGTGAATTAGAAGAAGAAAATATTAGTAAAATTATTTTAGAAATTATTCAAGTATCTCTAGCGAATAATCCTAATATTACTTTTACAAAAAATTTAATGAGTGATATAGCGTTAGTTAATATTGCCAATTTTAATATTGTAGCAACTCACGAAATTAATCGTGACCGTTTTAAAGCAATTAAAAATTTAGAAGAACAATATAACTGCAATATAGATTATTTAATTTCTGCACACGAGCATTATTCTAATATTCAAAATGTGGCAACTGGAAAAGAAGTTATAGGTGTGAGAAGTTTAGTGGGAACTGATGATTATTCTCGTAAAATTCAAAAGACAGCAGATGCCGGAGCTTTATTCGTGGTTTTTAAAGAAGGATATGGTAAGTACATTACTTACGACATCTTAGTTTAAAAAATAAAGCAAAAAGAGTGCGTCATTATAATCTTTGTGTTATAATATTTATACCTATAACTTATAGGTATAACTTTTGTGGGTCATACTCCAGACTCCTTCGGGACTGGGGTTCCTTTAAAAAATTAATTAAGACATATATATGTAGAGAACCCTGCTTTAGTGGGAATTAAAAAGCGTAGTTTCACACTACAATAATGTGCGAGGGTAGCACATAAATAAATAAGTCCCCATCAAAGATTAGGTGTTTATAGGGACACCTTTATAAAGAAACCTTAGTATTAAGCCTTTAGTTTGGTATACTGTACCTTGGGGTGCACCATTCCGTGGAATGCCAAGGAGGTATATCTGTTTCGGGTACTTCTATCGAGAGGGAGTAATCGGCGTGCCATCCGATTTAAAATGTAAGTGGCACTTCTAATGACCGCCCTAATGGATAGTGATTAGTGTAATTCTAATCGTGGTCTCAGTTCTAATGCTAAGGAACAAGAAAGTCCGTCAAAACGGAACTCTGCATAACAATGGATAGCTCTCACTATGCCTCTAATTCAAGCGTACCATAGTGAGCTATTCTTTTTATTTAAGTGGAAGGCGGAGCCACTCTAAATCTTCGCCCGAGGCAAACAAGCATTTTACTTCCACGTAGTGTTTGTCGGGCAACATATTGTATTTTGTATTATTATGACAATATGGCTAAATAAATGCATATTATAGAAGGAGAATTGTACAATTATGATAATTAAAATATATTATGTCGAAGGTAAAGATAACGATGTTATTCAACTAAAAAAGCCTTATAATTCCTTTAATATGGTAGTATGTAGAGGTAATGGTTTTAAGAGTAATCAAGACTTATTTCTACAATATAGTGCGTCTTATGCAAAACACGTTGTTTATACTAACGACGACCAAATATTGAATAATGAATTTTGTTGGAATGATGACAATCAAACTTGCGAAGTATATTTAATTACTTTTGAAGATAGTCAAGTTCAAATTAATCAAATGACCGACTTCGTAAAAGAAAAAATTAAACAAGGTTATAATATCCACCAATTATATGACGCAGGAAAATTTGTTCCAAAAGAAATATCCCCTAGTGCCGAATAGTGCTAGGTTTTTTATTTGCTCTAGTAAGTGTGATAAAATAAAACTTATTGGAGAAAATATTATATATTATAAAACATTATAGAAAGGAGGACTTATGCCAAGGTCAATTATTAGAAAAACTAAAGTTAAAAAATATATGAGTACTGAACCTATTATGTGTACGTGTTTAAGTTGCCAAAAGCATTTAAACGAAAAGAATTTTTATAAACTAGGGCTAGACGGTTCTATTGCTCCTTATTGTAAAGAGTGTTTAATTCGTATGACACTAAATAGCAACGGCATTTTTGATGAAGCATTATTAAAGCGTGCTATGCAACTTGTAAATAAACCATTTTATTATAATAAATTTATGGATATTAAAAGTGATGTCACTTTGGACGAAGTTCAAAAAGCACAAAAATACTTCCATTTTGTGTCCTTAAAAGACCAATGGAAGAAAACTTACAGTGATAGCCAAGACGCAAATTATGTTGACCCTATTCAAAAAGCGAAAGCTAACGCCGATAAAATAGAAATTCCTTCATCTATTTGTACCGATATGGAACTTATTAAGAAATGGAATATCACTGACCAACAAAAAATTAATTGGTTAGAAAGTGAATATGATGAATGGTGTAAGTCTTATGCTATTACGACTAAAGGTCAAACTGAACTTGTTAAGCAAATATGCTTATTAAAATGGCAAATGACGCAATACCAAATTGCTGGGGAAGATATTCCTGATAAACTTTATAAAAGTTTTTCCCAATTATTAGGTGACGCTGGGCTTAAACCTATTCAAGAAAGCGACGGCGGAACTGAAAGTGGTAAGTTTAGTTGGGGGCTTTTAATAAAAATGATAGAGGAAAATGAACCTATTTTACCACTAACTGAACCAGATTGTTTTGATGAGCTTCAATTAAAAATAGTAGGACAACTTGCTAAAATGGAAGGTTTCCATAATTCTATCACTGAGAAATACGACCGTTATTTAGATGAATATTCAGTTAAAGAAATAGAAGATTTATTTGAAGATGTAGACGATGATAGCGAAGCAGCAATAGAAGATGACCTAGAAGAAAAAATAGCAAATGAGGACTAGGGTATGGCAACTTTACAAACTAATTTGACACAACCCGAACAATATAAGAGATTATGTTCTCTTTTAGATATTAAACCCTATGAAGGCAATGAAGGGCTTGACAAAAATCAAAAACTTTATAAAGCCGTATATCGTTGGACACAATATTTTAGGCGTTATCCTGCACAACTTGCAAAACTTTTTGGTTTAAAACTTTTCCCATTTCAAGAATACATTCTTACTATGTGGTTTAGAAACAACTACGGTATGTTCATAGCAGCCCGTGGTTTAGGTAAAACATATTTGATAAGCGTTTTTGTACTATTAAAGATGATACTTTACCCTAATATCAAAGTAGTAGTTGCTGGTGGTGTAAAATCGCAAGCAATAAAAATTATTACTGAAAAAATACCACAAATTCTATCACAAGCACCTATGTTTGAAAATGAGATAGAAGAAATAAAAAATAACCTCAATGTAGTAGATTATAACCTTAAAATGTATAATGGGTCAGTTTTACACGTAGTTGCTGCAACTGATAATGCACGTTCTAGTAGGGCTCAAATTTTAATATGCGATGAATTTCGTATGATTAAAAAAGATGTTTATACAACTGTTCTTCGTAGATTTTTAGCCGACGAAAGATATACGGGTTATAGACATTTACCAAAGTGGAAAGACTATCCGTTAGAGCGAAACCAAGAATTTTTCTTAACTTCAGCACATTTAAAGTCCAATTGGTCGTATGAGAAATTTAAAGCCTTTTTAAGGCAAATGCTACGTGGTAAGAGATATGCATTAGTAGCGTTCCCTTATCAAACTTCTATTGAACATAAATTACTTAACCCAGCACAAGTAGTAGATGAAGCTGAAGAAAGCGATTTTAACCCTTTGCTTTTTGCAATGGAAATGGGTTGTTTGTTCTATGGGCAAAGTGATAAAGCATATTTTAAAGACAAAGACCTATTTGAAAATCGAACTTTACCTTATCCTACTTATCCTAGGTCATATTACGAAAATCATTTAATAAATGATAAGAAATTTCGCCCTGACCTTAAGAAAATAGGGGAAATTCGTTTGTTATGTGTAGATATAGCAACTATGGCTGGTATTAAGAATGACGCCAGTGCCTTTATTCTTTTGCGTTTAATTCCACGAAAGAATGATTATATAAAGCAAGTCGCTTATATAGAAACTATGGAAGGTGGACATACACAAACACAAGCAATGAATATAAATAGGTTGTTTTACGAACTTGAGTGTGACTATATAGTGCTTGACCGACAAAACGCTGGTATAGGTGTATATGACGCTTTAGTTCTCCCATTATATGACCCCGAAAGACAAGTCACTTACGAGCCTTTGTGTTCACTTAACGACGAAGAAATGATAAAGCGTTGCCCTTATAATGACGCTAAAAAAGTAATTTATACTATTGCTGCGTCAGAAAGTTTTAATGATAAGATAGCACGTGAGTTAAAAGATGAACTTATTAGACATCGTATAGAATTATTAGGCGATAGTGAAACAGCACAAACCTATTTTGATAGTTTCCCTGAATATTATAAGTTAGACGCTGAAGTTAAAAATACTTTGAAAGCTCCTTATTCAGAAACAGAAAGTTTAATATTAGAAATGGTTCAATTAGAAATTACTTTTGGTAATACTTCGCAATCTTATTTACGTTTAAAGACAACGGGAAGAAACCGTAAAGACCGTTATACGGCATTAGCATATGGTAATTACATTGCTAATTTAATAGAAAGAGAAACTTTTAAGCCAGACGAAAGTTTAAGTTTACAAGAGGGTTTAAGAAGTTTAAATAACGCATTAAATGGACGTGGTGGAACATCGCTACGTAATAAATTGATAATTTAAAAGGAAGGAGGAAGAAATGGCAAAGCAAAAAAAAGTAAATATTAAAAATGAACAAATGGCAACGCCAGACCAAATAGCAACTATTGAAAATTATATCGGTGAAAGTTTACAAGATTTTGCAAAGAAATATCAAGATTCTAGGCAAAGAGAAGTTTTCGCTCAAAACTTATATCGTTCTTTAAAGCGTACTGAAAATATAAGTAGAGAGAGTTCTTCGCAAGGTATTTATCAACCTATCGCTTCAAATGATTATGTTAACGCAATAAATTATCACCCCCTTCCTGCTTCTAGTGAGCAATTAGCCTATTGGCTTGCTAGACCTAGAGAACACGCCGATAAGTTAAGAGGTTTAAGTCAATATCTTTCTTATTCAGTAGGCGTTTATAAAAACTTTATTACATATAAACACGGGTTAAAAGCCTTTAATTATGTATTAACTTCAGTAGATAGTTATATTAATGCTGATGAAAAAGAATTATTCAAAAAAGATGTAGCCGAAGCACATAAACTTTTAAGAAAACTCAATTTAAAATGGCAAAGTTCAAGAATAGACCTTGCGTGTTTATATGACGGAGTTTTCTATGGATATATAAATAAAACTAATGAAAGTTATTATTTAGTACAATTACCACCACAAGCGTGCATTATTACAGCACCGTGGGTTTATGGTTGGCGTTTTTGTGTAGACCTTTCTTATTTTGATAAATTTGTAGGAATGGCGAATTGCATTCCAGAACTTGCTCACGCATATGAAGCATTTTTACAAGCAAGAAAGGACGGCTTACAGGGAGTTGAACTTGCTAGCAAGCAATACTACCCTATGCCCGTAAGTAAATCTTGGTGTTTTACTTCTGACATTATTCACCCCGATACTGTTCCCGAAGGAGCAAGTGCTATGGGTGCTGCTTTAGATAATATCTCTTATAGGAATATTTTAAAGAATAAGTTAATTTATGAACTTTATAAAATTATTGCTTTAAAAATTCCAATGAAGAAAAATAGTGACCAACTAGCCATTACTTTTACAGAAGCACAACAATGGATAGCAATGGTGAAAGACAACTTACCTGAAAATGTTAATGCTTATGTTTCGCCTTTTGATAGTTTAGCAATAAATTCTAATCAAGTAGGAGATTTACAAGCATATCTTAATTTAGGTAGTGATAGTTTTTCTTCGTCTAGTGGTATACCTCAAGCATTCCTAGGTGGTGATGATGAACTTCACCAAGGTACGGCGTTAGCGTTTGTTAACAATGTTGAATTTAATAAGTCGACTAAAGACTTATACGCACAAATCGAAAATTTTGTTAATTTTCAATTAGATTTATTGCCTACAAAATATCATTTCCATATTCATATGTTTGGTAATGCAACTGAAAAAGAAAAAGAAATTCAACTTTATGCTGGCTTAATTGGCACAATGAATCTTAACCCTGAATGGGCATTAGCGTCTATGGGACTTGAACCTTTTGAAGTATGTTCAACAATGGAAATGAGTGATATTTTAGGCACTAAAGACAAAATGAAACCTATGGTATCAGCATTTAATACTAAAAGTACACAAGGTGCTAGTGATAAGGGTGGCAGACCGAAAGAAAGTCTTGACGGACTAACTAGCGAAGGTGCTAGTATAGGTAGAGATTATCAAGCGAACGAAGATGTATAGAAGGTATAGGAGAATTTAGTATGCAATTTTTAACTCAAAAAACAAAAGATTATTTAGGTAAATTATTTTTACACGAAATGCGTAATGCGTATATCTATTCCTATGTATCTTCTTATTTAGCTACAATAGGATTAGAACACTTCGCTGAATTTTTTAAGCTTAGAAGCCACGAAGAATTTAAACATTCCGAATGGGTTAGAGAATTTTGCGAAGAAAAGAATATTTTATTAGATTTTGGTAGCCCAATTGAGGGGTTTGACTATGACCTTTCTTTACAACCTATTTCAGCATTTACACAACTTGCGTATGATGTAGAAATGGAAACAAATAAACTATGGGATTTATTCTTTAAAATGGTTTATGAAGAAGGGAATAGCCCTTTGCTTATTACTTTAGCAATCAAATTCCAAGATGAACAAAATGAAGAAACAAAATGGGCAACTGATTTAATGGATTATGCCGAAAACTTAGGCGATGATAAATCACAATGGCAAAGATTTGATACAAGTTTTGACCCTCATAAGTACGACGCATAGAAAGGAATACTATATGAGAGTTGTGAATATTAACAAAGAAAAATTAAAAGATAAAACTTTATATTACCAATGTGGAAGTCGTAAACTTTGTCATTGGTTGATTACTTACAAACAAATATTTCCTATTAATTCATACGTTCACACTAATGGCAAACTCATTAGTGTTTTTGTTATGAATGAGGAATTGTCCGAATGTTTAAAAGAATGGTCAATACACAAACCAGTAAAAGAGATACAATCAAGAGAGGAGGAATAACATAATGGACGAATACAATGAAGAACTTATAAATACAAAAAGTGTATTCTTAAATCTTGATAAAATTGCTGTATTAGAAGAAGACGACGATATAATGTTAGTCGACCTTTGGTTGCTTCACACAGGAAAAAACCGTAATAAAATGGATTTAAAGAAAGAAGTTGTAGAAAAAGCTATTCCTACTTTCTATAATAAATTTATAGTATACCAATTTGATAACTCATTTATGCCGACCGACGTAGGTAATCACAATTATAGTGAAACTGATACTACAATGAATATCGCAGGCATAATTCTTGAAGGGACGGGCTATAAATGGGTTCAAAAGAATGGTAAAGAATATCTTGTAATGGTAGGTGCTATTAGCAAAGCATATCAACCTATGCTAACACGTATTCTAAAAAGACGTGGTGGTAATTTAAAAATTTCAGTAGAAATCTTAATAGATAAAGATGAAGCTGACACTAGAGATGAAGAAGGATATATTGTACCGAGCGAAATTAGATTACGTGGTGTTACTTTGCTAGGCAAGAATATTGAAGAAGGAATTGAAGGTTCACATTTAGATGTAACTAAATTTTCTCTTGTCACAAATTCTTGGTTGCAAGAAGACACAGTAAAAACTATTGAATGTAAATTTAGTTCTTTATTTGGAAGAACAGAAAATAGTAGTTTACAAGGAAAGGAGGATAAAACATTGGCAGATAACACAATCCAAGTAAACAATTCTTTAGGAGCGAGAGCTATTGAAGAAAAAATTTGGTCTTTTTTAAGTCAATATAAATATAGAGACGGTGAATGGGAAGGTCGTAAATACTACATTGAAGAAGTTTACCCCGAAGAACATTATGCTATAATTCACGACAATGAAACTGATAAACTTTATAAACTTCCTTATGAAGTAAACACTGACGGCGAAACTATTGATATTGAAAGAGATAAAATGACCTCTTTAAAAGAAGTCATTAAAAAAGAGTCTTATGTTGAAAAAGACCACAATGAACACGTAATTCATAATGCATATAATCTTTTATATAATGCAAAAGAATTCGGTCAAGGTGAAGAAATTAAAGTAGATGAAAGTAAAGACGCTATAAGCGATAAACCTTGGGGAGAAGTAGATAAGACTGATTTACGAAATAAAGTTTTAGACGCTTCAAACTATAAAGAACTTGTTCATAAAGTTTATGCTTTAGTAGAAGAAGGTTGGGAAGAAGCACCTAGCGAAAAATTAAAATATCCTATTATGGAGATAAAGGGTGGTAAGGCAGTTTATAATAAAGACGGTCTTGCTAGTGCTTTAGGTTATGCTAAAAAAGAAGACGAAAAGGAAGTTATTTCTAAAGTTGAAAAGATTAGAGATGAACTAGACCTTGACGAAGACCACGATGACGACGACAAGAAAATTAGTAAGAATAGTTGCGAATGTGACGATGACGACGACGCTATTGGTGGAGAAGATTTTTCTAAACAAATTGCTAGCCTAACTGAAGAACTTAACGCTTCTAAACTTGCTTTTGAAGAATTGTCTAAAGAACACGAAGCTAAATGCGAAGCATACGCTAAACTTGAAGAAAAATGCAAAGCATTTGAAAGAGCCGAAGAAGTAAAAGAAATGGGTGAATTAATTAAAAAATATTCTCATTGTTTCACTAAAGAAGAAAAAGAAGAATTCTCAAAGAAATCTGAAGAAATGGCTCTTGCTGATTTTGAAGCATTTATTAAAGAAAAAGTATGCGAAAGCGTAGCAAAACATTCACGTGATGAAGAAAATCATACTGGCGATAAGGCTGAAGAAGACGAAGATGATTTAGAAGAAGGTAAAGAACGTAAGTTAAAAGAAGAAGTAGAAAAGAATATTTTTGCTTTTGCTTATGAACCATTAAATCAGACTTTTAGTAATTCTCATAATGAAGACAAGCCTTATACAATAGATGAAATTCTTGAAGCATTACGTAAATGCTAATTTATTAATTTTTACAATTAATAAGTCAAACTTTTAGTAGTATAAAAAATACTACATAAATTAAAAAAAATAAAAATAAAAGGAGATTTGAAAATTATGGCAAATTATATTGCTGTTCCTACAAAACACGTTCCAGATTATTTAATCTGTCACGCTGTTGTACCTGCTGGACAAACTTTACACGTTGGTTCAGTTGTTGCTTTAGAAAGCATTGCTAATGCTAGAAATTACAGTGTTTGGACAATGACTGCTCCTGCAGCTAATGCAAAACACGTTGGTATCATTGTTGGTGCTGGTATTGAAGAATTATCAGACGGTAGACGCCCTGCTGGTAATGTTGATTGGACAACTTACACTTTCAAAGCTGGTGATGTTGTTACAGTTGTAATGTTAGAAAAATTTATGTCTTTTGAAATTTCTAAAGACGCTCTAGGAGACAACACAAATGTTGCTGTTGGTAATTTCCTAGTTGCTGACGGTACATATGCTCTTGCAACTGCTGCTGCTAGTGCTGGCAATCCTGCAACTTTAAAAATCGTAGTAAATGATACTTATTTCCGTAATGGTGGTAATGCAGGTGGCGGTTTCGTTCCTACATTAATCGTACGTGTAGAATAAGCGTAGAGTATAAGGAAAGGAGATAAAATAAATATGGCAGAAAAAGAAATTATGTGTAAAGTTTTCTCTCGTGAAAACACAGACGCTTCTTTATTTACAATTGTAGATAATCTAAAAAATGTTATTAAAGCTGCTGCTTCAAACAAATATGGTCATACTAATATGATTCAAAAATTTTCTATGGACAATTATATGTCTGAAATGCAAAAAGTTAAAGAAGCAGTACTTCTTTATTGTCAAAAATTTGCAAATGTTGGCGACATTAAAACTAAAACAGATGTTGCAATGGCTTTTGACAACAAAAACTTCACAACTATGTTTAACTCAATTGTTGTAAGTGCTTTAAGAGGTGTAATGGTAGAAGCTGTTTCACCACAATTAAACGCTTTATGTAATATCGTAACAGTTGAAGTTGGTGATTCATATACTTGGGACATTGACACTAAAGGTCTTCCAATTGCACAAAGAGGTTCTTATAATGACAATGTAGCAATTTTAAGAGGATATGCTTCTAGTTCTATTACAATTTCTCCAAAAGTTTATTGTATTGGTACAACTTTAGACTATATTCGTATTTTAGCAAACGATTATGACTTCGGTGCTGAACTTGCACGTGTTGTAATGGGTATGCTTTATGCTCAATACAAACTTGTTGTTAATACTATTTTCACTGCTGCTAATATTCTTGATACAGCATTAGTAAGTGCTGCTTGGAACTCTAATTCATTTGTTCAATTAGCAAGTGATATTAAAGCATTAAATGGTGGTGCTGGTGTTACTGCTTATGGTACTTTAGTAGCATTTAATAAAATTGCTGCTTTAGCAACTACTGGTGGTTATGGTTTTGTTAGTCAAGATGAAATTATTCGTAATGGCTACCTTGGCAAGATTTTCGGTGTTGACTGCGTTGTTTTAGACCAAGCAACTGATTATTCTGCACCATTCTTAACAGCAACTGCTGCTAGCTTACGCTTAATTCCAGATAATTATATCGTTCTATTAAGCACAGTTGGTGATAAACCTATTAAATTAGTTCGTGAAAACTACATTCGTGTACGTATGATTGAAGCACAAGACAATAGTTTAAATCGTATTGAATACAACTATTTCCAAAGTTTTGATGCTGGCTATGCAACACAAGCACATTACGGACTTCAAGCAACTGCTTAATTTCTTAAGCAAAATTAATTGTTAATTTAGCGATTTAAAAACCATAAAGGGAATTCGTCATACAGCGTTTAATGGCGTTGATTTTTATGGCGAGTTCCTTTTTTATTATGAATTTTGAAAGGTATTATAGACGTATGGAAAATACAAAAAACTTTATAGAAGAAACTAAAGAAACGAAAAGTAATACTCGCAAGAGTGTTAAAGATAAAAAAATTGAACAATTAGAAAAAACGGTAGAAGCCAATAATAAAACTATTGAAGATTTACGGAATATGATTTTTCAACTTTCTACCATTAATTTAGGTAAAAATGTAGTAAAAGAAGACGACGGCGAAGGACGTATTGTTGAAGTCGGTTCACGTTCCATATATCCTTTAGTTATTGGCACAGCCGACGGTCATATTTCTTATACTTTTAATTGTGGTGATATTCAAGAAATTGAAGTTCGTGAATTGAAAGAAATCTTTAAGAATGATAAATTACATATTAAAGATTTATTTAAAAAAGGTACGTTATATTTTGTTGACCAAAATGAATATGCCACTTTTAGAATTAAAGATTTTATTAATTTAGACGAGGCTTTCTATAAGCATTGGCTTATTGAAAAAACTCCACAAGAAGCGATAGAAGAATTTAAACGTATTACAAATGATAAAAAAGATTTTATTGCTTTACATCAACTTGTGTATGGTATAGGCTATGCTTTAATGACAAGTGATATATTCAAGCAATGGAGTTATGAAAATCGTGCTGCTATTGAAAAATATTTTGGCAAGAAAATTGAAGATGTTATTGTCAATATTCAGGCTTACGAAGAACGTCCTAACAAGCATTAATATAGTAGTAAGATAATTGTTTAATTTTAAAGTAAAAGAAAGGAGATGATAGTTTTGGGAACAAGTTTTCAAGACATTTATTGTCAATCTCGGTTGTTGAAAATTGATAAAAAATTATCATTGCTTCCAAAACCTATGTATTACTCTTTGAATTTTAGGTGGCTAAGATATGCAATTTCAATGTTTGAATATGACATAAAGCCACAAGCAAAATTACAAGAATATACTCCTTTTTGGGAACAAGATTATTATTTTGTTGGCGACGGTAATGAAAAAGAATTCCTAGCAGATTACCCTACTATGTATCGACCAATACAAAGTGGTGATAATTTACGTGGGAAGACTATTTATTTTAATACAGCAATATTAAAAGAAAATTGGCAAAATCAACCTATCACTAATAGCATATATTATGACACTTATCTTAATATACAAGTACAAGGCACAGATATTAGTTATAATATTAATGCAAGCACTTATAAGAATGAAGGAGATATTTGTCTTTATAACGAACAAACAGATGAAGTTATTGAAGTATTATATGACGGAAAACAAAACAAGTGGTTAAAATCATCTTACACTTTTGATAATAATTATGACTATATTGTAAGTTTTGATAGTTATGAATACGCAGACGCAACGGTTGATAAAGATATGATACCAACATATTATAGTATGCTTATATCTTATACGCCATTTACTTTTGATGGGTATATAGGAACAAGAGAAAATAGTAATAATGCGACTTATAATATGATAAATATAAGTGATTATACTATGTTTCTAAATTTTGACGGTATTCATTTTACGTTTAATAACGCCCCTAGTAATTTAAGTGATATATTTATTAGCCTATATAACGAGGGCAATTTTGCTTATGATTTAACTGAAAGGGAAATTACTATTTTAGCAGAAGCAATGGTAATACCTTTTGTAGAGCAATATAAGAATAATGCTACATTAGATAAAGCGTTAATTTATGGTGGTTCTATGAAATCTCATAGCCCAGCCAATTTACTTGACAAGCATATTGCTAGTGCTGAAGACCAACGAAATTATGTGCAAAGCCTTATTAGTGAATATACTTATAAGACTGAGTATTATACTCAAGATAGTTTTAAGCCTTTAGGAACTTTTTGGGCTAGGCGAAATGGGAGGTAAACTATGAAAATAGCGACCTCATCACAAAATCAAAGTTGTTGGGAAAGGCTTAATTATATAGATAGTGTTGATAGTTCATTAGAAGATGATATTGCCGATACTATTAAAGATAATTTTAAAGATAATGTATCTTATAGACAAGTATACAAAAATGAAGACCCTAGTGTTATGTATGACACTTGGATATATAATGGTAATAAACCAGACCAAATAGTAGGTTGGAAATATTTAGTTTCATATCCTTATGATGATGTTCAATTTTCTATTGGTGATGTAGTGTATTGGCAGTCTATTGACCACGACAATACATATTACCCTTGGTTAATTACTTCATTAGACACACAACATTATTATGATGTTAAAGGGCATATAGTCCTTTGTAATAATGTGTTAGAAAAGACTATTAATGGTGTTTTAGTGTGGTCATATCCTTGTGTATTTACACATAATATTGGTAGTACCGATTTATCCTTCGGTTCTCAAGGTGTTCCACAAGCACAAGGTACGGCGTTAGTACAAGTTAGAAAGACCGTAAATACTTCTACAATAAATATAAATGATAGATTTGTTCTTAATGGTGGAACTTTCCAAGTCACACAAATTAATGACCATATCGCTCCTAATTATTTAGAATTATATTTACGTTATGTGCCTTCAATGGAAGAAGATTTAGTGATTGAAGAAAGTGAAAATATTATTACACCACAAGTATATAATATTCCTTTAAACACTGAACAAGTTTATGAAGTGTATAACTACGTAAATGGTGTAAAAACGAATGATGTATTTGAATATGATTTAAATGCACAAAACCAAGATAAGAGTAATATAGATTTTATCACAAATGATAATGGTTTTACAATTCGTTGTAATATTAAACTTCCACTTCCTATAATTATAACTTGCACAAATGTGACAAACCCTAGCACTACTCCTTGTTCTATAACAATTACATTAGGCAACAAATGGTAAAGGTAGGTGATATTATGAATAACTCTCCTAATTATAATATTCCTAATATATATAATCAATTTTTACCAGCCGAAAATATATGTGAATGTATTGTAGATTTCTTATTCAATAGCCCTAACGCTAAAAACTTTTGGAAATTATTATATTATACCGAAAGAGATTGTTTGTATAAGCCAGACTTAACCGACGCTCAAAAGGCAAATATGATATGTAAAGACCCTACTATTGACGGTGCAACAGCAACTAAAAATATTATATTTCAAAAAGATATAGATGACGGCTTTACTTTAAATATTCCACAAGTTAGATTTTATACGGGAGATTTTACTCCTATAAATGATTACAGCGGTGCTATTGAAATTCTAGTAGAAATTGTAGTCCCTAATAAATTAAGTTCAGGAATTATCACTGATAAAACACAAGTTGGTGACCGAGCATATTTAATAGGTAAAGAAATTCAACGTAATATTACACACGACATTATTCCTAATTGTGGTGCTAATTCTCTTATTTTTATGAATAAGAGTGCTCCTAGTGGAGTTGGCAACGGTAATGGTTGGTGGCGTGTGGTTGCTAATAAAAATTATAGTGGTTATTTTCTTTGCTTTAGCATTCTTTGCTAAAAGGTGAATATTATGAGTGAATTATACAATGACTCTATTATAGAAACACCCGAATATCAACAATTTTTGCATATATCGCAATACTTTTATGGGACAAAAGATTATTACAATTTGTTTTATGCTAATAATTATCCTATTGCTTATAAGAAGATTTTAAGTGAAGGTAATGAAAATACACCACCTGAAGTAAAATTCTTTTATATTTATCCCATACCTCTTAGTTTGTATGAGGCGTTTGGTGGAATTTTACAAGCAGTATTTAATTTAGACGAAGAAAAAATGCAAGGGAAAGACCCTAGAACTATTAAATTGTCATACTTGGACTTTTTAGTTTATAAATCTTCACAAGACAAAGACGGAGATGTTCTTCTTATTTTGCTTTTTGAGGCTTTAAGTCAATGCTTACATTTAACTTCCGACCAAATCAAATTAGATATTATAGACGGACAACTTAAATTATTTTTAGACGGCGTAGAGATTAGTCATCAAGAATTTAATGAAATACGTAATATAATTTTAGACCAAAATAATATTGAAAAGGTCGACCTTTCTATTCACCCTTCTTTAAGGAAAGTGTTAAGAGACGCCGAAGAATTTAAAAGAAAACACGCTAAACATCAGATGTGTTCTTTAGAAGAATTGAAATATAGGGTAATGGGGAAGGCTGGTCTATCTTTTAATGAAATTAATAATTTAAGCGTAAGACAGTTCACTAAACTTGTAGAAAGTTTAGAAGCAATAAGTTCTTATGAGCTTAATATGGTTTTAGCTCCTAATATGGAGAAAAAAGACCAACAAAATATTGTCCACTGGCTTGCTAGTGTTGATAAGAAAAAGAATGCTATTGAAGATAATAGTATTTCTCTTGACGAAATGAAGAATAAATTACAAGCATAACTAATGAATGTAATTTTAAAAGAAAATAAATAGAAAGGATAAAATATCATATGAATAAGTTTTTAGTCGGTGTTGCTGATGTTTGGCTTTATGCTGACGCACAATGCACTTCATTAATTGCTACTGCGAAAACAATGACAAACAACACTATTGATGTAACTAATACTTCAGTTGACATTCAAGGTGGTAAGGGCAACAAACTTTTGAAACGTTTCTTCACATCTGCTATGGCAAATGTTACATTAACTGATACACGTTTCAATTTAGGTATGATGGCTGCTAACTGGGGAGAAGAAGTAATGTCTACTTTCTCTACTCGTAAGCAAGAAGCCGTTACATTAAACGGTTATCAAGGAACTTTAACTGGCACTCCTGTGGGTGTAAATGGTGGTTCTGCTGTTGCTTATATTGAATATAATGGCGAAATTAACCAAAAGAGTATCGTAGTAGGTTCTAACAAACAATTTACTATTGACGAAAGTTATGGCATTCCACAAAATGCAAAAGTATGTGTATCTTACTTTGCTGTAAATGCTGATGCTAAATATGTGACAATTCCAGCTGAAATTGCTCCAAAAGTAGTTTATGCTGTATTTGAAGCAAATTTAGCAAGTAATGAAGCTGGTGAAGGCATTATCGGTCGTGCTACTATTATTATTCCTTCACTTCAATTAAGTGGCAACCAAAGTATTTCTTTAACTGCTGACGGTTATTCTACTCAAGATTTAAGTGGTACTGCATTAGCATTCACACCTATGGACGCTGATAACCCTTGTGCAAATCAAGATATTTATGGTTATGTAATTGAAGAAATTTATGGTAATAATTGGTATGACGAAGTTAAAGCATTAATCGTACAAGATATGAATGCTGCTTCTGGTGTTAGTGTTCCTCTAGTAGTATATGCATTTAATGGAGAATACTCATTCCCTTTAAGTGATGCACAATTAGATTCTGACAAACTTACAATTACAGGTGGTGCTAGTGTGACTTACACTAAAGCAACTCACACTGTTTCAGCAACTGCTACTGGCAAAGTTACTGTTAAATTAACAAAGACTGACGGAACAATTGTTCAAGACGAAGGTACAATTACTATTGCATAGTAATTAACTCTTTAATTATACAAATAATAGGATTAGATATTTTTACTAATCCTATGTTTTTTAGAGTGGTAAAATGGCTTCATTTATTACTTACAATCTACTCTTTACTATTGTAAAAAACATAGGATTACTAAATATCTATTTGTAGTTCGTGAACAAAATAGTTTAAGACTAAAGTTCAAAATCACTAATTTAGAATTTAGAAAGGAAATGAATAAAAAATGATAAGAAATGTAAAAATTACCACAACTGCTAATAATCAAAACATTTTTAGTTTAGCAAGTGTTAAAAATTCAATCATAGAAAGAATGGGTTGGAAGAATTTACCCGTGGCTACTCAAAATGCAAATTACAATGCTTTATTTGATAATGGAATAAAAATTAAATTTACTCTTTTATTTCCAGCTGATAATACAGTTTCAATTAATGGCGGAATTGCTAACGCTTTAATTGAAGAAGTAGCATATGATAGTGGTGGTTATACACCTTACACAAAATCTATTGCTATTGGCTCTCCAGCTACGGGAATAATTTTTAGTTATGATATGCAATAGGAGGTTATTATGGCTAATAATAACAATATAGATTTAGGGCTAATAGTCGCCTTAATTAAGAAATTAGGCGGCTCGGCTAGTGATATTAATCAACAAATTGCTGATTATATTAACGCACACAAGAATATTGCCGACGGTATTGCTGGGTTAGATAGTGCTGGGCAGGTTGCTCCTGCACAACTTCCTGACAGAAACCACCAATTAATTTTACCTTATGTAGTAGAATTAACTAGCAATGAAATGGCTAATGCCATTGATGACAAAACGGAAGACTATGGGACATTTGCTGTCGGTCAAGTAGCGACACCTACAACTAATGACGTGTTTGTAGTAGGGCATTTATATCAATATGTGTCTGAAGAAGGCGTATATAACTGGACAGATTTAAGTGAAAAAATGCAACCACGTAATTTAGCATTTAATAATATTACTGTTCTACCTAATCAATTTACAAGTGATACTACTTATACTGCTTTAGGGTATGCTTTTAAGGTTAATATTCCGTTGCAAAATGTAACGCCTACAATGTTTCCTATGGTAGCATTTTCTTTAACTGACGCAGTGAGTGGAAATTATGCACCAATGGTAGAAACATATAATGGTGGTATATATTTATATGCAAAAGAAAAGCCTACTTCAAATGTAATTATTCCAAGAATTGAGGTAATGTACTAATGGCAAGTGGAATTACTAATACAATTGGTAAATCAAAATTACAAGAAAAAAGTGTCACAATAACACAAAATGGAACAACTGAAATTACGGCTGATAGTGGCTATGACGGAATGAGTAAGGCGACTATTACTACTAATGTACCTTCTACACCAACTGAAGAAAAAATAGTTGCTTTAGATATGGCTAGTGGTAACCAAGTAATTACTCCTACAAGTGGAAAAGTTTTAAGCAAAGTCACTATTACAAAACCTAGTACTATGCTTGCTACAAACATTAAAAAAGATGTTAACATAGGTGGAGTAGTAGGTACATATGAAGGAGTAATTCTACCAACTTACAATGGTTCACTACGTTTTGCTTCTGCACCTACAATATCTCTTTCAAATAGCACACTTACTATTACTGCTGTAGACAATGCAACTTCATATGCTATTTATAGTAATAATACATTACTTACAACTGTTACTACAACAAGTGTAGATTTATCTACTCTAATTACAACTGCTGGAACATATACAATTTATGCAATTGCAAAGGCTACTGGCTATGTTGATAGTGAAAAGAGCAATGAAGTAAGTTATACGGCTGCTAGTGGGTATAGTGTAACAGTGACAGGTGTTGTAGAGAATACTTTGGGAAGTTGCGAAGGTGATTCTGGTACATTTTATACTTACATAAAAGCGAATTCCACACCGACAAGTGCAACAGATTATGATTATAAAACAAGCACTAGCTCTACCGAGACAACTATGAACAATGTAAATAAAATTTATATTTGGCGTGATGAAGACGGAAATTCAGTAGGTAGAATGCCAGATACTATAATAAATGGAACTTCGACAACAGTTGGTAATTCATATTCTTCTGCCACTGAAATAACGTTAACTCAAAATACCACTATTACAGCATATACCGAAATTAGACAAGACCCAGGTGGCAAATGTTGTTTCTTACCTAATACACTAGTTAACACATCTAATGGGAAGGTCAAAATTGAAGACGTTAAAGTTGGAGATTTTGTAAGTTGCTATGATAGTGAATACAAAGATTATATCTATGGCAATGTCACAAAAGTAATTAAGAACACTAATATTACCGAACTTGCTACCTTAGAACTTGAAAATGGAACAAAGGTTCAATTCAACTCTTATCACCCTATCTTAACTAAAGAAGGTTGGAAATCTTTAACAAATTATAATGACTACCCTACGCTAACTAAAAATGATGTAATGGTACTTGGCGAAAAGATTAAATCAATTAGAGTAGAAACTCTTGATACACCTTTAATTGGTTATAATTTAGTTGTTGAGCCTTATAATAACTTCGTAATTGAAAGTAGAATTGTAGCAGAAGGTAGTAATAATTAAATAAAAACACAAAAGTATATATAATAAATACTTATATTTACTATTTTTTAGTATTATATATACTTTTCTAAACAACAAAAAAATTCCTATGAAAGGAGGAATAAATTATGGCTAATATTCAAATTGGAACTAATTTAAGAAATTGCAAAATAACGCTTGCTGGTGAATTTTATCAGCCTTGGGGTGTACTTTTTAGTTTTCAAAATAATACAACTGATGTAATAAATAGTAGCTCATTTACTGACACTTCTATGCCTGGTGGAATGACAGTATATGATGTGAACGGCTCTGGAATATTTAGTAGTGTAAGTATCAATGGGTTTACAAGTTATGGCACATTAGATGCAACTACTTTTAATATTCCAAATGATAAAGATTATATAGTTTCTACTTTAGACGACGGCTTTACAACAGCAACTTATGAACCTCTTACTTCTAATATTCAAATACCTATTACTAAAAATGGAAAAACAACTCTTGCAACTAAAGGTACTAAAAATGTAGAAGATATAGATATAAATGTAGATATTGCTCCTACAATTCAATCACTTTCTATCACACCAAGTGAAACATCTCAAACTTTTAATGCTTCTAATGTAGACGGTTATAAGCCAGTCAATGTATCAGCAATTCAAACTGAAACACCAAGTGTAAATTTATCTCTTGCGAGTGGAAATCAAACAGTAAATGCTTCTAGTGGAAAATATATCAAATCTCTTACAATAAAAAAACCTAGTACTTTAGTAGCAAGCAATATAAAGAGTGGAGTAAACATTGCAGGAGTAAATGGAAGTTATGCATTCAAAACACAAAATAAAACCTTTACACCAACGCAAACAGGGGGTTCAGTCAGTGCTGATAGTGGTTATGATGGTTTGGGTGTAGTCACTGTTAATCCTGTACCACTTGGTAATAAAACAGATGTTCCTTTAAACTTTTATAATCAAACTGCTGGAACAATTGCAGATAGTCAAAATATCTATTCTGATGAAAACAAATTTATGACTTGGGCAAGTGTTTCTCGTCCTTCTACTTTAGTAGCTGCAAACATTAAAAAAGATGTTAATATTGCAGGTATTATTGGAACTTTAGAAAGTGGTGGGGCAAGTCTTAATATTGCATATGGTGGTACTGCTCCTAGTGATACAAGTAAATTGTGGATTAAAGGAAGCGAAGCAAATAATTTATTACTTATAAGTGGAAATCCAGAACCAGTATTGGAAGATAAAATTTCAACACTTCCAACAACATTACCTGCAGCAGCGTATAATATGAGTGCTGCAGCGGTAGGTACAAAGATATACTTATTTGGTGGTAATGGTAGCAGTGGTTTCACAACCACAATTCAAGTATTTGATACTACAAATAATACTATTCAAACATTATCGACAACATTAGCACAAAAAGCAAACGGTATGGGTGCTGCAGCAGTAGGTACAAAAATATACTTATTTGGTGGTAATACTGGTAGTAGTTATCTAAAAACAATTCAAGTATTTGATACTACAAATAATACTATTCAAACATTATCGACAACATTACCTGTAGCAGCGTATAATATGAGTGCTGCAGCGGTAGGTACAAAGATATATTTATTTGGTGGTTATAGTAGTAATGGCTATCTAGACAAAATTCGAGTATTTGATACTACAAATAATACAATTTCAACACTTACAGCTAGATTACCGGTTGCAGCTAGTGGGATGGGTGCTGCATCAGTAGGTACCAAGGTGTATTTATTTGGTGGTAAGGCTGGTAGTAGTAGTTATCTAACAACAATTCGAGTATTTGATACTACAAATAATACTCTATCAACATTATCAACTGCACTACCACAAAAAGCAACCGCTATGGGTACAGCAGCAGTAGGTACAAAGATATATTTATTGGGTGGTGATACTGGTAGTATTTATCTAACAACAATTCAAGTATTTGATACAATAAGTAACACTATATTAACATTATCGACAACATTACCTGTTACTAATAATGAGATGGGTACAGCAGCAGTAGGTACCAAGGTGTATTTATTTGGAGGTAGGGGTGATGGTGCTGTGCGAAATACAATAAATTTATTTGCCCCTCGTAGTATTTATCTTAACCCTAATAGTATTTTAATTACTGAAGGTCAACAAGAAAATGTCTTTAATCTGCTTTCTTCACCAACACAAGTAGAAATAAGTGTTAAAAATGTATATAGAGGCGATAGTTCCAATGTTGCACAATTAAACGACGCATATTTATATGACGGCGTTAGTTGGGTAAATGTAAATTCGGATAAAGTGTATGAGGGTGGTTATGCTTTAACTGTAGTGCAAAATAACGTTGGAGGAACTTTGAGTGTAATAAGAGCGGGAGGTATCACTGAAGATATAAGCACAAATAAAACTGTTACAAATGTTGTAAGAATTGATAGTGTAATTTATGGTGGGTACCAAGACACCGGTCAACTTACACCTAATATATCACTACCTTTTACTTTAACAGAACCTTTAACAATAACTATTTATAGTGAATGTTTCATAGAAGGTACTCCTATTACTCTTGCAAATCATACATATAAAAATGTAGAAGACATTACTTATGATGACAATTTACTTGTTTGGGACTTTGATAAAGGTGAATTTAGTCAAGCGAAACCTTTATGGATTATGAAACAAAAGCAAGCAATTAAATATAATCATTTAGTATTTAGTGATAATAGTGAATTGAATACGGTAGAGCAACATAGAATATTCAATATTGAAAAAGGTATGTTCACTTACCCTATGACCGAAGATACTCCTATTGGCACACATACATTGAATGATAAAGGTGAAATTGTAGAATTAGTAAGTAAGGAAATAGTTGAAAAAGAAGTAAATTATTACAACATAATTACTAATTATCATATTAATCTATTTGCTGGACATATTTTAACTTCTTGTAGATTAAGCAATATCTACCCTATAAAAGACTTTAAGTATGTTAAAGACAATAGAGAAATTGTTCCTTTTGAAAAATTCAATGTTCCTAAAGAATATTATGACGGTTTACGTTTAGGTGAACAACCTACTGATATTAATAGAGACAACGCTGATTATCACGGTGACAATTCTGTTGAAGATTATGTTAAGCGTTTAATTAGAGATAAAAAATAATTATGAAGAAGAAATTAATTTTAGGTTTAGTAGGGAGTGGAAAAACTACTCTCTACCGACACCTAAATGAACAAAAAATATCATATGCGGTAGAAATTGAACTACCACAAAGTTGCAAAGATGATGAAGAATTAAAAGAAACTTTATTACGACTTTATATCAATAATAAAAATATAGAAACTATTATAGTCCACCCTTATTACTTACCTAGCAATTGGAAAGAAATTGTTGGTGAAGTTGAAATAGAATTACTAGATATTTCTATTGAAGAAAGATTAAAAAGAATAGTTGCAAGAAGTGGACAGAAATTAAACAAAATTTTTCCTATTCAATTTATTTTGGAAGAAGAAAAAATGTGGGAGAGATTAAAAAGTAATTTATGATTATCTTTATCTTACTAAACTTATTAGATTCTCTTCTCACTTATCTAGGGATTACCTTAGGTAAGTGTGAAGAAGGGAATATTTTATTCCACAAACTTTTTGAAGAAAACATATTTTTAGGATTGGGAATAAAAATGCTTTTATCAATAATTCTTGCTCTAGTAATAAGAAAATGGAAACCTAATTTATTTAAAATTTTAAATTCTATTTTTATTTTGATAGTGATTTGGAATTTTGTGTGGATTATTTTATAATTTAAGTAAAAAAAATAAAGGAGAAAAAATGCCAAAATTAGCAATTTTAACTTTGCCTAATAAATATACGGGGAGTGGTGTAGTTAATACTTCGGGAACTAAAGTTTTTACTCCCGAAGAAAATAAATACTTTGGAGATTTTAATTTAAGCGTTTTAATCTCCTTGCCCACTTTGTATGCTCCCGTAATTAGTCTAAGTGGAAATATTTTAACTATTACAAAAGGAGTAGGGAATGGCAACTTTATTCCTACTTCTTATATTATATATAAAAATGGAGTTAAGTTGACTACTATTGAGGGAGCTGCTTCTAAAACGGTAGACTTATCTACTTTAATTACGCAAGACGGAAGCTATAATATTTATGTAATTGCTGTTCGAGATAATTTTATAAATAGTAATGCTAGTAATACTGTGGTATATACAAAAGAGCGACCACCTTATACGGTCACAATTAATGAAATTAGAGGTACAAGTGGTTTAGAATGGTCAGCTTATGACGGACAAAATGACCAAGGTACTTATTTAAAAGTTTTCTCTAGTGAAGCAACCTTACCTATTAGTTTGCAAATAAATAGTGGCTACTTATATTTAAGATGTCAAGATAATACAACTAATGGTGATACTTCAACTGACACTATTATACAAAATATTAACATAACAAATGACCCCGTCACTTTACTTTATAAAGTAAATGGTAGTGGTTCTATTGAATATATCTCTGCCACTGATATTGTATAGAAAGGAGTATTTATGGCAAAAATGATTTTTATTCCCGAAGTTGCTACGGAAGTTGAAAGAACTTATACGGCAAATGGGAATTATAACATAAATGTAGGACAAGCGATGAGCAAAATTACTATAAATGCGAATATCTCGCAACCTAAATTATATACTCCGATTATTAGTTTAAGTGGTAATACTTTGTATATTAGTGATAGCGACAATGGTTATTTCGCCTCGTCTTATGATATCTATTATGGGGCAAGTTCGCCACATAATGTAAGTAGGGGTTCAAGCACTTCCACCACTACCGAAGTAAATTTGCAAACTTTTATTACGACTAGTGGAACTTATACGATTACCGTAGTCGCAAAAGCAAATAATTTTGTTGATAGCGACGAAAGCGATAGCGTAAGTTATACGGTGGCTAGTCAGGGTTATAAATTAACAGTAATGCAATTTACAGATATGTCAAGCACTGGAGCGTTCTATTATTCCGTTAATAATGGTTCTACTTGGACACAAATTACAAGTGCAACTGTATTAACACAAAATGCTTCACAAGTAAAATTTAGAATTACTTGGGGAAGTGAAGCTGTCGCTAAAGGGTCTATGCTTTCATCGGCTATTTTAAGTTTAAATTTAGAACCTACTAGAAATACAACTGTTGAAAGTGCAAATTATATATTAACACAAAATGTTGACGACATCGTTGTCGAGGCTTACTAATAATTATATTATACAAAAGAAAGGAATTATACAATGAGAATTTTAGATTTTCAAAAAAAAATAGATATTAAAAACATTCTTTCGGTTAAAGAATTTGATAAAAAATCTTTTATTTCTTTTAAATTTAACAAACAAAAAATACTTATTAAAAAATTTATTTCCGTAGAAGAAATGCAAGCCATTTTAGATACTTGTGTGGAAGATTTCTTTAGCAATTATGAAACTAATGGCTACGAAAATAAATTGCCCTATACAAAACTTTTATTTCAATTAATAGTTTTAAAAATGTGTACTAATTTAGAGATTAATTTTGAAGAAGTTAGCCCTAATTTAGTTGATAGTAATGTCATTCGTGTCATACTTTCTAAAATTGCGAATTACCAAGAAGCGTGGGAACTTATAGAAACTACTATTTCGCATAAGGTTATGGCTTATTCTTTAAACTTAATTGCTACTTCTTTACCTAATGACGAAGCGTTAAAGCAAAATGTAGATGAAGTAAAAAATATTATTCAAGATTTGAATACTTCTAACCCTGAACTTTTAAAGTATATGGTAAAAGAAGCAGCCAAACAAGAAGTAAAAGACCTTGCACGTAAAGAAATTAAAACTGAAAGTAAGAAAGAACTTACCAAAGAAAAATTGACTAAATTAGAAGAAATAAAAGAAGATGTAGATTCTGTCCTTGAAGGAAGATAACAAAAAATAAATTTATAAAGTAAAATTCCTCCTAATTATAGGACTAGGTAAGAGTATAAAAATTATATGTTCCTAGTCCTATTTTTTACTTGTAGGAGTGAAAAATATACACCCTTATTGAAAATCGTTTTGAAGGGCAAAATAAGGGTCATTTTTGAAGTTTTAAAGGAAAGGTGAATAATTATGGCTACATTCTATACACACGCAGAATACAACCGAATTTTCGGCTATATGTTTTTGCATAAAGTAATGTCAAGTGTCTTAAAGCAAGTATTAACGCAATTTAAGAAAAACTTCAAAAGTGGTGATATAGATGTTTCTACTTTTAAAAAATATATCCGTACAGAGATTATTGTAGACGCTAATATGAAAACAGTAGTTGGTTATTTATATATAGACACTCAAGCATTGCAAGCAAATGAAGAAACGCCAGCAAGTGCTAGTGGTGACATATGGGCAAGATATTCTTTTACTTTTAATGCTAGCGAAGCGTATGATTTTGACCAAGCAAAAGGTGATAATACTATTAATGAAAAATATATCTCTTGGCAAATGGTTAGGTGGCTTGAAAAGGGTATGCGTCTAAATCCCGACGCTAGTTATCGTGGTAATATGGCTCAGTGGGTAAGACGCCCAGCACTTAATGGCAAGGGGACAAAATGGGTAGCAATTCCTAAACCTTGGAGAAAAGTAGGAATGTTTGAAAAGACTTATAATTATGTAAAAAATAATTACGCTGATATATTACAAAGAGCCTTTAAGGCTGCTGGTTGCGAAGTAAAAGGCGTTCCTAATGGTCAACCTAAAGTTAGAAGAAATTAAGTGAAATTTAGAGGAAGGAGGTAGATAAAAGTATATGAGTACAATAAGTTCTACAATGCGAGATAATTATTATATTTCGAGTGGAATAAAAATCATTACAACGGCACAAGATATTCAAAAGCAATTAAATGCTATTTCAGAGAAATATGCTTTAATGACAGATATTAGAATAAGACTAACGGCAAAGCCTTTAGCAGCAAATTTCCAATTAGCAGTTGAAAGAATAATTTCTAATCTTAATTTGACTGGTGCTGGACTTCCACAAAAACAAACAATAGAAGGCTTTAAACCTAGCGAATGGGCTACTCAAGGGCAACTTGGGACTCAGGAAAATATTTCTGTGACGAAAGTCTATACAAAAGAAGGTTGGGCAAGACTTCGTTCAACTATGAAATTGCAAGAAGATTTAAATACGACTCTTAAAATTACTTTTAATGGGCGTGGTGAAATTGCAGGCATAAATAGAAATATTAATACTTATGCAACGCAAATTGCACTTAAGACTGAAAATTTAACTAAAAAATTATTAAGTCTTAAAGAAATGAATAAGATAAATGCTAGTGATTTTCGTACTATCGCTAACGCTTTAGAAGAAACGAACAAGTTATCGGGTGGTGCAAGACTTCAAAGATTAAAACAAATAGAAACTTTACTATCTGATTTTTCACGCCGTAAGCAAGGCTTATGGGGAATATTTAAAGCTAATGTTCAAAAATTTGCTTCGTGGATAACTATTACTACGGGCTTTTTTGGTATAGTGAAAATTATTTCTAAAGTAGTAAAAGAAGTTAAAGCATTAGATGACGCTATGGTAGAATTAAATAAAGTTGCTGACCTTACGGCTACGCAAATAGAAAGAATTCAAAAAGACGCTAATGTACTTGCTAATAAAGTAGCAACTACTTCCGACCGAGTAATTAGAGCAATAGCACAATTTAAAAAGGCAGGCTATGATTTAGCCGAGTCTACATCTCTTGCCGAAGTTGCTTTAAGAATGACAAATGTTGCTGACGGTATAGAAAGTGTAGAAGACGCTTCGTCAAGTTTAATAGCAATTATTAAAGGTTTTGGACTAGATGCAAGTAATGCGAGTGAAATATTAGATTTATTAAATCACACTTCCAATAAGTTTGCTGTTGATGTAAATAACTTAACGGCAGGTATGATAAAAATTTCAGCCGTATTTGCTCAAACTGGAACAAGTTTAGAAAAAACTAACGCTTTACTTACTGCAACTTACGAAATTCTACGTAATGCTGATGTATCAGCAACGGGTCTAAACGCAATTTCTCAAAGAATGCGTCGTATGACCGAAGAAGGCGAAGATAATAAAGAAGTAATGGCTAAAGTTGAAGAAACATTACAAAAGTACACACGTGGAGCTGTGTCTTTATATGATAAAAGAACAAAAGAATTGCGTTCAACCTATGATGTACTTGCTGATTTATCTACCGTTTGGGGAAGTTTATCTTCGTCTGCAAAGGCTTTATTAACAGAAGTTATTGCTGGCAATAGGCAAAACAAAGTATTATCTGCTCTTATGTCTAACTGGTCAACCGTTGAAAATGTATTAGACGAAAGTAAAAAGTCTATCGGTTCGGCGAAACAAGAAGAAGAAAAATTTCTTGATAGCGTCACAGGTAAATTAAATCAATTAAAACAGTCTATCCAAGAATTCGCAACTTCATCTCTTACTAAAGATTTTGAAAAAGGGGTGCTTTCTTTTTTAACAGTAATAGTAAATTTAGGAACTAAAATGGGAGGTCTATTTAGCGTTTTAGGCTCTTTAGTCGCAATAGGAATTGCGTGGAAAATTCCTAACTTAATTATTACTATACGAAGTATGACAACGGCTGCTTCAACAGCTACGACTGAAATTAATGGTGTGACACACGCTTATAAAACTTACACTATTGGAAATCAAGAATATATAATTGCAACTAAAGCATACGGGGCAACGGCTGACGCTGCTAATATTGCAATGGCTAAATTAAAAACAAGCCTTACTAAGGCTAAATTAGCTTTTACTGCAATAGTGATTGCAATAGAAGGTATTATATTATTTGAAAAAGCACTTTCATCTCAATTGACGAAAGACGCTGAACAGGCTGAACAAAATTATCAAAGCATTACAGGACAATATAATACTTTAAAAACTAATTATAATGAATATTTAAGATTACTTACTAAGACTAATAAAACAACTGAAGAAATTACACGTTTAAATGCTTTAGAACAAGAATTTACTGCAAAATATTTTGGCGATAAAAGTGGTATATTTACTGCGGGGGCAACTTTAGAAGAAAGAACACAAAATGCTCAAATATTAGCCAATTTATTAGTAGAGCAAACTCGCAAACAACAGCAAGAAATATTAAAGAGAGCTTCGGGAGTGGCTTCTACTTATATTCCTAAAGAATATTATAGCAATTGGTATTCATCACAAGGAAGACAAAGATTGTATGCGTTTGAAGATATGTCTTTAGAAAATAAGGTAGCATTTTTACAAAATGCAACATATGGAGGAGATACTTCTCAATGGGCAGAAGCATATAGGGCTTATTCTGAAATGTTAGCCGAATATCAAGCACTACAAGCAGTAATAGATTTATATTCTAGTGAAGATATGGTTAATTTACAATTACAAATTGCTACTTTCTTAAATGCTACTCAATTTTCTTTAGACGCTAATGAAGAAACACAAGCGACACTATATAAAGGAATAAATCAACTTATAGACAAAATCAAATCAGATATTGCTGAAGGTGATTTATCTGACAAGGCTAGAGAATATCTTGACACAGTTATTGCTGATTATGAAGAACAACTAAGTATTTTATTACAAAAAGATTTTGCTTTTGAGTTTTTAAATGAAAGACTTTCTAATTTAAAACAAATTCAAAGCGACAAAGAAAAAGAATTAGAAAGGCAAGAGAAATTAAAAGCCATAGAAGAAGCAAGATTAAAAGTATTACAAGCCGAAAGAACTTATGCTTTAGTGCGTACCGAAAATGGTTGGAAATATGTACTATCAGAGAGTGAATTAGAAGAAGCACAAAGTGAATTAGATAGTGCTTTAAAAGACGCTGGACTAGATGATTTATCTCAAGCTATTACTGGTATAGAAAAATTGCAAGACATTTATGGTCTAGCAAGCGGTACAGTTTTAGATAATATGCGTGAATATTTTAGAGATGCAAGTAATTTATCTAATTGGCTTGCTATGAGTTGGGAAGATAAAATTGCTACATTAAATAGTTTCGGAACAGTTGACGGTAAAACTCTTTCTGAATTATATGAAGAAAATAAGCAACAGCAACTTACTATTCCTAGTGATATTTATAAATTCTTTTCTTCTTCTTCACTTCCTTCACATCATAGTGGAGGTGTTGTAGGTGGGAAACATACCACACATAGTAATATACTTAATACATTAATTAATGCTACTAATAGCCCTTTACAAAATATTAGTAGTAAACAAAAAGATGTAATTTTAAATATAGATGAACTTACATTACCTAATGTAAGTAATGGCTCGCAATTAGCCGAGCAATTAACTAATTATGCGAAACAAAAAGCACAAATTGAATAAGAAAGGAGTAGACAAGAAATATGAGTGAAACAACGGGAACAAGTTATAATTATAATTATTATGTTGGCGTTGGGGTAAAAGTTAAAATTAAGAAAAGCGAACTTAACGCTTTACTTTCTAAATATCAATTAACTCTTACAAATGTTAAAGTTAATTTTGATACGGCTTATTTAGCGAAACAATTTAGAGTTGCTATTAACAATGCTTTAAATCAAATGGGCTACGCTAATACGACTTTAGGTAATATGATAACGCAACCTAAAAGGCAAGGTCACGTTAATACTTCTACTCCTTCTTTAACTGAAATAGAAAAACAATTAGGTATTGACCATAGTACCATAGAAAAATCATATGCTTTATATGATGATTTAGGTGAAATGGTTAAAACGGTTAATACTTATGCTCTTAACGCCGACAAAAGTATTAAGGTCACAGTTGATAGATTTTCTAATTTAATTCAAACTGAAATACAAGAAAAGACTTACGCAACACAGTCAGCCGAGGCTTTTGAAAATGCCGAGCGAAGACTACGTTTTTTAGGTAGTGGTGGAAAACTCACAGCAAAGCAAATGAGTTATTTCAATAATGAGCTTGCTTCAATATCTGAACTTACTGGTAAAGAGAAAATTAATCGCTTAAAGCAATTTAATCAAGAACTTAATTTAACGGGACGTAGAGCTTTAAGTGTCAGTGGACAATTCCAAGAAGCACTTAAAAAGTTTATGATATGGTCAACTGCCACTGTTTTAATTACTTCTCTAACGAAAGGCATCGCTAGCGTTGTAAGAGAAATAAAATCACTAGATGACGCTGTTATAGAATTAAATAAGGTTGCTGATTTATCTGATAAAGAATTAAATAGTGTATTAGATAGGGCAAATCAAATTGCTGGACGTGTTATTAGTACGGCTGATGAGGCTATACGTGCCGTCGCACAATTCAAAAAGGCTGGTTATGACCTTGAAGAATCTTACAATCTAGCCGAAACGGCAATGATAATGGTTAATGTAGCCGACGGTATTAATAGTGTAGAAAGTGCTGCTTCTAGTCTTATTGCTATTTTAAAAGGTTTTAATATGGAAGCGACTGAATCTACTAGAGTGTTAGATTTATTGAACCACGTTTCAAATAATTTTGCCGTAGATGTAGATAATCTAGCCGAAGGTATGACTCGAACTTCTGCCGTTTTTGCACAAACTAATACGTCATTAGAAGAAACAACGGCAATGCTTACGGCTACTTATGAAGTACTACGTAATGCTGAAACTGCTAGTCAAGGTTTAAATACTATCTCGCAAAGATTAAGAAAAATGACTGAAGACGGCGAAGACAATAGCGAAGTTATTGCTAAAATAGAAGAAACATTCCAAAAATATACACGTGGTGCTGTCACTATGTATGATAGCAATAAAGAATTGCGTTCAACTTATGATGTTTTGGCTGATTTACATTCAGTATGGGACAGCCTTTCTTCTTCAGCACAAGCATATGTGACCGAGGCAGTTGCTGGTAATAGACAAAATAAAGTTTTAATGGCTCTTATGGGGAATTGGGCAACTGTTGAACAAGTTATTGCCGAAAGTGCAAATGCTAGTGGTTCAGCATTAGAAGAAAACGCTAAATACGCTGATAGCGTCAGTGGTAAATTAAATAAATTAAAGCAAGCGTGGAACGAACTTGCACAAGCAACTTTAAATTCTGATGTTATAAAATTTATATTAGAAGCCTTCACTGGTTTAGTTAAAATAATGACTAAATTAGGTGGGTTAGGTAGCATAATTGGTAGTATTGGTGCTTTAATTGTAGCGTTAAAATTACCTGCTATTCTTAAATCTGTAAAAACCGTCACTGCGGCTTTAGGGCTTAATAAAATTACTACTTTCCAACAAGCAATAGCCCAAAATGCTAATACACAAGCCGTTCAAGGAAACACAACGGCTTTACTAGCAAATGCAAGTGCAAGTGATGTTGCTGCATTAAAAACGGCGAAACTAAATAAAGCTTTATTAGTTATTCAAATAGCGATTACAGCGTTAGTTGCTCTTATAAATGTTGTTAAAGGTGTTCAAAGTAGTTTAGAAGAAGAACGTCAAAAAGAAATAGAAAAAATAAAAGAAGTGTCTAAAGCATCTCAAGAAAGAATGAGCAACTTTGTACAAGAGCGTGACGAATACTTAAAATATTCTACTATTTTAAATCAAACGGCAAAAGATGTTCAAAATTTAAACAATGCTGAATATAAGTTAGCACAAACTTATGGCTTAACGGCTAGTAAAACTGAACAAGCCAATAAAAGTTTAGAAGAACGTAAGAAGAAACTTCAAGAATTATTCCAAATTCAAAGAGATGAAGCAAAGAAAACTAGCGAAGCATTAGAAAAAGAGTTAGCACAAGCTACTGCAGGTCAGATAGTCCAAGATGTAGTAAGTCCTGGTTGGCAACAAATCTTTGAAGAAAGTGGCGTATTTGAAGGGGCAACTGCTGAAAATATTCAAACAATGAAGAATAAACTTGAAGCCTTAAAACTTTATGAAAATGAAGACGTTTTTAATTTAGTAAGTGCTATTAGTGGTTTTTCTAATCTTCCACAAATAGATTTAGATAATCTTAAAAATGAAGTACCTACTTTAGACGAAGTTATTATGGGTGAAGGTGGTTCACAAGTTGAAGCATTAAAAACTATTGATAATGAAATTTTACGTTTAAAGAATTTATTAGGTATAGGTACAACGGCTTCAACCGAAGCTACACAAGCCTTTGAAGAAATTATTTCTTCTTATACGAAACTCCGTGAAACTTTAGTACAAACTGATTTCGCTTATAATGCTTTAGATGATAAACTTGCTATACTTCAAAAAATTCAAGATGAGCGTGAAGAAGAATTAAAGACTGAAGAAAAGTTAAAAGCCGTAGAAGAAGCAAGACTAGCACTTGCAAAAGCACAAAGCCAATATAAGCGTGTTTTAACTGAACAGGGTTGGCAATATGTAAGAGATGATGAGCAAATACAAACGGCAACTGAACAACTTACTAAAGCCATAAAAGACGCTGGTTTAGACGACCTATCTCAAGCAATTAATGGCATAGAAACACTACAAGATATTCTTTCTAGTATGGTAGGGGAAGAAAAGGACGCTATGCTTGCTTATTATAGGGAAGCTAATAATCTTGCAACTTGGCTAGACGCTGACTGGGAAACAAAATTAAAAACGCTTGATAGATTATTATCAAACGCTACGGGTTATAAAGGTTCTTTCACTTCAAATTATTTCAAGAATTATGGAAAATCTACAAAAGCAGGTGATATGTCACCATATATTCCTTCACATCATATAGGAGGTATAGTAGGTGGAATACATACTAACCCTAATGAACAAATATCAAAACTTTTAAAAGGTGAAGTAGTTTTAACTGAACCACAACAAAAGAAATTATTATCAGTTTATCAAAGTAAAGGTGGTAATATTGCAATAAGTGTAGGCAATATCTCAACCAAAGAAAATAATATAGATTGTGCTAATTTCATTTCTCAAATAAAAGCAATAGGTAATTTACAAGTTAGGACAAAACGATATTAAAAATTAAGGTGAAAAATTAAAATATGCAAGAAAGGGTATAAAATATCTTATGACAGGTTTAAATAATCAAACGGGAAAAGAAATTAGAATGGCTTTAGAACAAGCACTACAAAATGTTTTAAATGAAGCATATTCTTTTCTTCCTTATGATAAAATTTATTATGGTGTAATTACTTCAATAGATAATTCGGGTATTACTTGTACCCTTTCTATTGATAATAAAACATATTCACAAGTCCCTATATTGAATACTATTAAAGAAATTAGTATAGGAATGCGTGTAGTATGTATTTCTCCACAAAATGAGATTAATCAATTATTAGTAATAGGTGTTATTAAAGATAATTTAATTAATTCATCGGAATGGAATATAAAATTTTATGTAAATAATAATTTATATAGTGTAATATCAGTGACAAAAGGGCAAGCAATAAATTCACCTAATGTGGCACAAATTCAAAATTTTAATTGTTGGACAACTACACAAGGTAATTTAAGTACTAAAGTGGTTTTCCCTTATACACCTACTGCAAATATTGCATTATATGCTTATACTAATAATTAATTCTCAATGAAAAAAGAAAGGAGATAAAATAATTTATGGCAATATATCAAAGTCAATATAGTGGCAAACAAATTGATAATGCTGTTGTTGGCATTTTAAATTTAACCAATTATCAACAAGCATTAAAGTCTAACGGTACATTAGACAATACAAAATTAAAATTACTTGCAAACAAATTAGAAGGAGATGTCCCTTCAGCAACTTATGCACAAACTGCTGGTACAGCAACTTCATCTACAACAGCACAAACATCAGTGACTTCAGAGCGTCTGACTATTTTAACAGCACAAGATGAAACAAACTTATTATCACTTATTAGTAGTGCTGATATTGGACGCTTTATAAAATTACAAACCACTAATAGTTTATATGCAAAAGTAAAAGCAGGTACAAACCTATCTTGCTGTGTACAAATATGTAGTGGTATAGGAGAACCTACGGCTACACTTGTTTCGGGTTTTACTGATAGATATAATGTGTCTATTTCTTGCCTAAGTGGCAGTGTATATGCTTTAGACAGTGCTAAAAAGGCAATTTCTCTTACTATAACCCTTCCCACAACGTCTGAAATGCTATTAAGTGAAACAATTACTAGTTTAACCTTTTCTACACTCGCTAGTATAGTGCCTACTTTAACCATTAATGGCGGAACTATTGTATTTAAAGGAGAAGATACAGTAAATGGGACATTCTCACCACAAGCAAATGCAACTTATGAGATTTCTATATGGTATAATGGAAGTCTATGGGTTGGTAGTGTTGTTAAGTGGGCGTAAAAGGAAGTGACAATATATGGATTATACAATTACGTATAGCACCGACGGTGGTATTTTACAAACGGGTGTAGAAAACCCTACAATTAATCAACTTGTTCTCCCTAGCCCATTACCTTGGTGTATAAAATCTGGTTATAAGTTTGTTAAATGGCAAGATAGCGAAGGTAATGCTGTCACTCCTGGGCAAATTCTTACTGGTGATATAGATTTAAACGCTATCTTTCAAGAACAATATCAAATTCCACAACCTTATTTAAACAATAAATTACCTTTTGACGCTTCAACAACGCAAAATGTTTCTTTTAATTTTGCACTATTAGGTATTCCTAAAGAGGCAATAATTAAAGCACAACTAAAAATTGTCGATATAACTACAAGTACACCAGTTAATGTAAATTTAGGGGACGGAATTTTTAATATCCAATATTTTGATTCGTCTTCAAATATTGCTAATTCAGATTATGTAAGTTCGGCATATATCACAATCCCTAATGGTACAGCAATATTCCAAAATAATCATAAATATAACGCTAGTATTGCGTTTATTAATTATAATAATACGATAATGTCTGAATATTCACAACAAATCTTTTTTGAATGTTATGCGACACCTAGCCTAGATTTATATTTAGACGAATCTTATACACAACAATTAGGTAATTCTTTAACATTAGGTTCTTCTACTCTTACGTTATATCCTAAGTTTGAGAAAAATGATACTAATAGTATTGCTACGCTAGGAAAAATGTGGTTTACTTTATATTATCAAAATAATGTAATTGAACAAACTGGTGAACTTACATCGGACGCTACATCTATCTCTTTCTCTAATTTAACGCCGACTACTTCAAACTATGATTTACATTGGGGTTTTATCACAAGTGACGGGGTAGAAGTATCTAATTATGTTTCATCTATTATTGTGCAATATGACCAAGCTACTTTATCTAATGGGCAACTTATTGCTACAAATAATGCTTGTGGTGGGTATATTACTATAAAATCAAATATTTCCGACACTGATTTAGCGAAGATTAGCACAATGGTTCTAGCAAGAAAATCACTTGATAGTGTCCCTACAACCCCTACAAGTGAAATAAAGTTAATGACAATTCCTACTAACAAGAATTTCACTATTATAGACCCTTACAACCAAGCCAATGTGAATTATGAATATATTTTATATCCTTGTGATATCAATGGTAATTTACTAGAGCCTATTACAACACAAGTATTTAGTTATTTTAAAAATGCTTTTATTTGCGACGCATATACAAGTTTTATGATGACTAATGGCTTATCATATTCAACTTATAATACTAGAAATGCTACGGGAATTTATGAACCTTATGGTGCTATCTATCCTACTGTTGTGACAAATAGTTCTTTACAATATAATTCGGGAGAAATTAAATTCACCTCTTTAAGTCGCTCAACTACACTAAATAATTATAATAGCCAAGTAAGTTATTATGATGAAGTGCGAAACCGTACACAACTAAATCAATTCTTAACTAATAAACGCCCTAAAATCTTAAAAGATACTTTAGGTAATATTTGGGTTGTTTTTATTACGAATGATATTAGTAATACATTTAATAGTAGTATGTTTAATGCTATAAGCGATACCACATATTCGTGGGTAGAAATTAGCGATTTAAGCCAAAAAGGGTTAGATAGGCTAGGAATGCTTGGACGTTTTGGTTTAACTTACGCTGATAATACTAAAAATAATTATGCCGATATAACTACGATAGGGAATAAAAATAATATTCATATGTAAAGGAGGTGATTAGTTATGAATATTTCTGAAAATAGATATGAAATTTTTAATCAACCTATTAGAAATAAAAAAATAAGATTAGAAATATATGATTTTAACAATCACCTTTTAGATACTTTGGAAACTTATGTTGTAAGTGGCACAATAAATATTGACGCTGATAATGACTTACGTAGGTCGGGGTCTTTAGAGATAGTTGTTCCACCACGTTTTAACTCACCTATTTTTGAGCAAAATATAAAAGATTTTAATTTAGTAGTTATAGGGACAGAAGATAAATCTTATATATGGTATGACAGATATTTAAAAATTTATATTGGACTACAAGATTTTCAAGTACCGATTATTGAAGAAGAAAGTCAGAAATATCAATGGTATAATATGGGTTGTTTCTTATTTGATAGTCCTACTGAAGAATATTCTTCAACTACAAATTCTATCTCTTTTGCTTTGTTAGATAGAATGGCTGAATTTGGCGACCAAAGACAAGGAGTTATACCTAGTATTACTACGGAAATTCCAGCCGATACTTATAACCCCGATACTAAAGAATGGACACGTAGAAGTTTTAGAGAAGCCTTAGTCGAAACATTAACTAACATATGTGGTGTTCAAAAATATATCATTGCTCCTATTCCTAGTGAATACGAATTTTTACCTTACACAATAAAAATTTCAATGGGACAAACTAAATTACAATTACTAACGCAATTTAGAGATATCACTCCTAATTGGGAGTTTTTCTTTAATGAAGACGGCGTATTTGTATACCAGCCTATTCCTAGTGGTGTGAACTCACCAACTTTCTTATTCCCCGAAAATCAAATTATTAGTAATAATAGTGAAGTAGATTATTCGTCTATTAAAAATCAAATTATTATATATGGTAAAACACACGAAACCACTTTCTTTGCTAAAAGTGCTAGAATAAATGGTGTTGAACTTCAACTTGATTTTGATAGTCTAGGTGGCACAAACGGTTTTGATACAAGTAGATTTACTCAATATTCTAAAATAGGTTTTACGTGGACAAACAACAACACAACCACGATATTTGATAATGTTAGTTTATGGACGAATAATTTTACAACTAAATTATTTAGTGGCGAAAATTGGTTAGGAATTTTCCGTTTAACTCCTTATGAAAACAAAGGTGGCAATTATCCTCCTACCACAAGTGAAAGTGTAGACATTAATTTATCACAAGGAAATTCTTATGTAATAAAGCCTTATTATGGTGTATATGATGAAAACAATGTTTTTGTTTCTCACGACGAAAATTACAGCACATATAGCCCGTCTTTACAATGGTTGGGTAATTTACAAGTACAAGCCGTTAGCGTAAATGACAATGTAAGCAGTCCTTTCTATATTAATAAAAGATTAACGGGCGAAAATTATTATGGTGGAATAAGTACCGTAAGTGGTTCAGCCGATTATCATATCATTATCAATGATGTTGATACTTTAGGCGTTGGACTTACAAGCATAAATTTAGGAACTAAAATTACTTTTATTCCTAGCCATTTAAATACTACATTGTCAAGGCTTGAAGTTCAAAGTCAAGGTGATTCGCTAGACGCAGTGTATAGAAACCCTTTACCATTGACTACTTCACGTACAAGTATTGTCCCACCTAGTGACAACTATTTTGGTGGAGATTATACTATTTGGACAATAGAATTATTATCTATTGGTGGTCAACTTTGTTGGTATATTTTAGGGCAATTAAACGCTATTACAGCCATTTATTCTGACGGAGAATATAATAACATACCTAGTGATTATTCAGCTCAAATTAGGGCTGATTATGAACTTTATTTACACTCTTTCTTACCACAGACAATAACTGTGGGTATGATACCAAATTATTTGTACAATGTAAATTTAAGACTACGTGAACAACCTAAATATGCTTCATTGCACACTAATGTAGGTGAACCATTTTATACACAAGAAGTAGATGGTTCAAGTGAATTTTATGTTGCTGATATTCCTTTAAGCGAAGCTAAACAATACCTAATTAAGAAATTATCTTTTAATTTAGATTCGTCTGGGTCTGCAATGGAAGTCACTGCTATGGAATTATCTATACCTATTGAACAAATAGATATACCTAGCGAAGAATTAACTCTACAAGAAAAGAATATTACAATTACTACTAATACTACAACTGATATAGTAGCCGATAGTGGTTATGACGGTTTGAGTAAAATCACAGTAACAGTAAATGTTCCTAGTCCTGAAACTACTACAATTAGCGTTCCATTAGATATGTCAAATGGAAATCAAATTATTTCTGCTACTGATAATAACTTTACTGAAGTCAAAATATTTAAACCAAATACTTTTATACCGATAAATATTAAAAAAGATGTTGCCATTGACGGAATAACAGGTACATTTGCAGGTGATGAAGATTTGCCTACTTATACTGGGGCAATTCGTACATCTACCAAATAACTTATAGAAATTACTAGAATTAATTTTATTTTATTAAAATATTTTTGATTTTACGAAAGTAAAAATCAAATTATTAAACAAAGAAATGAAAGAAGGAAAATACAAAATGGATTTAGTTGGTCTCTTAAGTGTAATTGCTGGCGTACTTGTTAGTGTCAGCACAATATTAGGCTCTTTTCTAGCCGTATATAAATGGTTAAAGAAAAAAGCTGAAAGTATTATCTCTAATACTTTACATAAAATTTTAGAAGAAAATATTACTCCTAAGATTGAACAGATGAACGTAAAAATAAATACTTTAGAAGATAAAGTAAATACAAATGAAAAAGACAGACTTCGTTCTCATATAATTAGTTTCTCGGAACAGTTAAGGTCAGGAGTAGTACCGACGGACACGTCCTTTCGAAACATCTTCACGGAACACGAAAAATATAAATCCTTAGGTGGGAACGGATTCGAGAAGCAATGTATTAAATACATTGAAGAAAAATATTGTGAATATTATAATAAGTAAAAGGTCAATAGAAAAAGTAAATAGAAAGAGGTGAATTTATGTTTGCAAATCTAAATATTGGTCAAATGATAGCAATTGTTTCAGCTATCATAGTAGCTTTAATTATTGGTGTCATATTATTTATCAAATATGGTTGGTTTAGAAAACTTATATATAAACTTGTTGTTAAAGCCGAAGTATTAGTTAAAGAAAATAAACAAGGTCAAGTGAAAAAAGAAATGGTTGTTAACTGGGTACACGAAAAACTTCCAGCAACTTTCCAAATTTTTATTACTAAAGACACAATTTCTAAAGCAATAGATAAAGCCGTTGAGAAAATGAATAAATTTCTTAAAGCACAAGCCGAAAAAGGAGAATAATATTCGCAACTAAAAATGGTTGCAAAATAGTAATGCAACTAAAAATGGTTGCAACTAATTGTAAAAATAAAAAGGTAGTTTAAATACTACCTTTTTTTGTGCCGTTTTCTGTTATTGCTTCTATTGACTTATACATTGTTTCACACCATTCTTTGTACTCTTGTTGCGATATACCTGTTGGCATTGGTTTTGAACATATTCTATGTAAAGTCACACGTAAATGGTTTGCAGACTGAATGTCTTCGTATATAAATTGAAAATTATAATCATATGATTTTCTATTTAATGTCTGTGGAATAAGTATACCCATTTTGATACAATCTTGTTCATTAATTGATTTTTTGGTTGTTCTTTCGGTATAAGCAATAAACTCTGCGATAGGAATAGCATATGTTTGATTCGTTTTTCTAAAATTAATTACAAACATAGGTTCTACCCCATCAAAATTATCTGCTTTCATTAAAGACTCTATCTGATGCCATTTAATATTTGCTGAAGTATTTTTCTTTTGTTTTGCTTCTTCTTCCGTTTGGAAACTTACACTAGTTCCTATCACTGATTTTAACTCTAAACAAAATAAATATGGCGATTTATACGCAACGAAGTCATAAGGGTTCTTGGCACTAAATCTTACCTTTGAACTATCTTTACCAAAAGAAGAAGGAGGGTCTATCAACCTTAAAACATAGAAATCTTCTTTTTCTAAAGACTTGTGAAACTGATGTTCAAATTTTTTCCCTTCATTCATTATTCACTCACATCAGTAGGTATACCATAACATTTTGCTTGTTCTATAAGTGATGAAAATTGTGAAACTTGCATAGCGTACACATAACATCTACCTAAAAATTCTTCATATGCTTCTTGGTCAAAAAAACAAACGCTAGTAATTATTTCATCGTCAATTTCTGCCAACTTTTTTACAATATTATAAAGATAATTATTTACTAACCTGTATAAAATCGCAAAGTCTTCTAACTGAAAAGTTTCATTTAAAATTAAATTCTGACCTAGTACATCATTTAATATATCTTTAGGGCATTGAATTCCGTTTTTTGTTAAAACTTCTACTTTATCTTGTAGCCATACTTGTTTTTTATTTCTCGCCCAATATTCTACATTATCTAGCAAATTAATAATAGAGATAATTAAATCACGGTGACAAAACAAGATATCTTTTTTAATACGTTTAATATTTTTCTTTTGTATTCTTTCTTCTTTTTTTGCAATAAATTTTGCTTTTAATTTTTTAAACATTTTCTTCTCTCCTTTGGAATACTATATGATAATTAATTTTGAAAAATTTCGTATGCGACCCAAAATCTATAACTAGGTTGCCATTTGCGTCTACCCATTGTCTATAATAATGTGGTGTAAAATGTAAAACGTCTTTACAATACGTACTTATAAACTCCCACATATTCTCTAAATAACAGAAGAAACCTAAAGAAATTAGTTCTTCACCATTATCTAAAAATAATTCAAATTTCTCTTGCTTATCTTTCGCCATTTGCTATTGTCTCACTTAAATCTACTATTTGTTTGCCCGTCACATAAGGTAATTTACGGCAAATAGTGTTTAATAATTCTTCGGCTTCTTGTGGTGTGTTTAAATGTGCAACATAAGTTTTAACGCCATTTTGAATAGTATATAGATTACTATCTTCTACGGCTAAATAATTAGCTTCAATAAATGCTTTTTTATTTTGCGTTATTAAATACATAAATTAATTCCTCCTTATTTTTAAAAATCTTGTATAATTTTAACGACGAAGTTCAGTGATAAGACTTGAAAAAGTAATACATTCGTCGTAATATTCAAGCATATCTTCGCCTTCCATATTTAACTCTTTCTCTAAAACATATTTGCCGTCATTCCCTAATATTATAACATCATTACAATCTAAATCTAATTGCTGATATAAATTATTTTCTAAATATGATTCACCATTACACCACGTCTTGCCTGAATAATAAAATAATTGACATAATTGTGTATATTCATCTTCTCCGTGACAAATTACTCCTATTGATTTTTCACTAGAAAATAATTTTGTTTTTATTAATTGAACTAATATTTGTTTTGCGTTTCTACTCATTATATAGAACATCATTCTTCTTCCTCCCACGTAATTAATAAAGAAATAAAAGTTAATATACCAGATATACTTATAATTTTTGCAAAGGTAAAATATGCTAAGATAACAATTTCATACATTGTGCTTTTATAAAATGCAAAATGCAAGAATGCTCCTAAACAAAACGCCATTGTAAATAAAACACATATAGCACTTGCAATAATTAGAAAATATTGCGAACTTACGCAGTCCAACCATTTACTAGCCAACTTTAATAATATATTCTTTTTCTTTTTCATTTTTCTTCCTTTCTACATTTTTTTACTTTTAAAGATAAAGGGTAAAATTCACTACTTTTGCGTGTATTTTTGCGTGCATTTTCAGCGATTTTAGGCACGCATTTTAATACCCCTTATAATTAGTTAAGTTGCTTACAAAAATGCGAATTTACCCCCTAAATAAGCCTTAAAATGTGATTTAGTACTCGTCTATGCTTTCGTCCTCGTATTCATTATCGGTAGAATGGCTATAAAGGTCGTCGTCTAGGTCATACTTACCACTAAAAATTAAAGGCAAGAAAGTTTGTTTGGTACTAACTCGGTTAGTATGAGTAGCAAAATCTAACGCTTTTTTGTCGGCTACTAACACACATTTCTTCTTTGAGCGAGTAATTGCTGTGTAAACCCATTGTTTACATAATAGAGTATACGCAGCATAATCTATACCCACTATTACAGTATCAATTTCGCTACCTTGAAATTTATGGCAAGTAATAGCGTAAGCAAGTTGTAGATTATTAAACATTGCTTTTTTATAAATTACTTTGCCAACTTCATTACCATAATTGTAAGTATAATCTACAATAATTGTATTATCTTCTGTGTCAACTTTATCAATAATGCCAATATACCCATTAAATACAGCAACCGTGTCGCCGTTAGTATTTTCACAATTATAATTATTAACTACATTAATAACTTTATCACCTTCCCTAAAGACTTTTGATTTGTCATTAGCATAAGGGTAGACTTCATTTATATAAGGTGAAGCAGGGTTGTAATAATTTTGAATACGTTTATTGATTTTATCTACCGATAAGTTCCCACGCTCTTTCATAGGAACGATAACTTGAATTTTATGAATGTCTTTTAAACGACTATATTCTTGTTTAAAAAATTCTATAACACTTTCATTAGTAGTTTGATTATCTAGGGCTAAAACAAAATCTTGAAGTTTACCACGACAATAAATATGCCCGTCCATACAACCATTAGTAATACTTTCTCCGTCTTTTACTTTAAAACTTTCAGTAATTATACCACTTTCTTGTGCTTGTCTATGAATTTTGTTTAAGATTTGAACGGGAATAACCTTACTGTCAATTAAATCTTTAAGTAAATTTAAACTACCAATACTTTCTAATTGGTTGTGGTCGCCCACTAAAATAAGTTTAGAACCCGTAGGAATTGCTTGAATTAAAGAATAAAATAATTGTCCCCCTATCATAGATATTTCATCTACTATAATTATATCATAATTAAGTTGATTATTTCTATTGTGCATAAATTTTTTATTTTCATTTACACCAAGTAATCTATGAATGGTTGAACCTTCAAGACCAGTAATTTCGCTTAAACGTGAAGCAGCACGCCCAGCCAAGGCAACTTGTGCAATACTTTTACCTTTAAATGCACGAGTTAAAACTTCAACAGTTGAACTTTTACCCGTACCAGACGCACCAGTAATAACACCTACATTACTATATTCAAATATCTTTGCTCCGTTTATTTGTTCGTCAGTTAACGTCCAACCTCTTTCACTCTCAATTTCGTGTACTACTTCTTCAATAGGGTAAGTAGGGTTTTGGACATCTCCATCTAGTAAACGAATAAGTTCTTTTGCTATTTTTCGTTCAAGATTAAAGTAAGAAAGCAAAAAGACTTTATTATTTACTTCATCAAAATATATAGTGTCGTCTTCTTTAAGTTGTATAATAGCTTCTTTTAAAGAATTATAAATTTCTTCTTTATGTTCGCTAAATTCAATTGGTGTGAACAGTTTTAGCACTCCTTCAGTAATTACACTAGGTACTACCCACGAATTACCACTTTCGGCTTGATTTTCTAAAAAGTAAACAATATACCCAGCAATTCTTTTAGGACTAAAAACTGATATTCCTACCTTTATTCCTATTTCGTCAGCTTTTACCCAGCCAATTCCTTTTACGTCTTTTATTATTTGGTAAGGGTTATTTTGTAAAATTTCTTTTAACTTACTTAAATTTTTATAACGGGTTAATAATTTTTGAATTAAATTGGCTGTTAAATTATATTGCCCAAGTTCGCTATATGCTTGCTCGTATTGTATATTTTCTTCGTATTTTTTTATAATTTTTTTTGCCGTAATTTCTTTGATTCCTTTTACCTTACACAAAGCGTCAATATCTTTCTTTTTAATATATTCTAACGGATTATCATAAGTAGCATATAAAAGTTGCACTTGTAAAGGCGTTAGAATATAAGAAAGGAAATTTCGCACAGTGCAGTTGTCGTCAGTAAGTAAAGGTTGCATATATACAATTTGATATTGCATACCATAGGTAGGGTGATTAACTTCGTTTGCAATTAAAGAATAAGTTGTATTATTTTCACGTTTGGTAAAGTCAATTTTAGGGAGTTCCCCCGTCACACAAATATCTTTTTTATTTTCCTTGTCCCAACAACGCAGAATTCCCCACGTCCCCTCACTCACCTTTTGTACTCTAGGGTATTGAATAGTTGTAATACTTACTGTCGTTTTAATAGTTTTCTTTGTTTCTAATTGCACGCATAATTCACCCTTTCTAAGTTAATTTTTAATAGTATAAACTTTCCTAATTTGACATACACTTATTGGCGAATTGAACATAAAATTCTGTTCCACCCAATAGTTAAGTGCTGGTAAACTATCTATTGTAATAGTTGTTTGAGCACCTTGCATATAATCTATATACGTCACTTGGTATGTTGGGAAAAGATATGTAGCATTACTATCATAGTGTAAGTTCTCTGTGTATTCATTATAATCGTTTTTAGGTTGTTCTTTACGTACATCTTCACTTTCACTCATTACTTCTTTTCCTCTTCTTTTTCGGCTTTTAACTCTTCGGCGAGTTTAGTCATACGAGGCAATTGTTCATCTATAATTTCGCCTTGGTTAATAATTTGAGCGTCCTTTAAAGCCTCTACTTCTTCACGTGTACGTAAAAATAAAACAATTTGACCTTTTGCTACATCATCAACTGAATGTGGAGCGAAAGTATTAATATTTTCTTCAATCGCTTTAGCAAAAATTGTAGATAAATGTTGTTTATGTTTAGGCTTTAAATAAAATTCAAACTCATCTGTTTGCTCATTGAACTTAACATCATATCTTGTATAAGTATCAATTAAAATACGTCTAATTGTTTCCTTGTCTTCAGTATTTATTACAAGGTCGATACCGTCTTCTAGGTTTTCTTTTATATATTCACGAATTTCAGCGTCGCCTTTTTTATCTTTTTTTGCTTCTTCTAACTTTTCATAATATAAATTGTCAATATAATCTTGAAGACCTATTAACTTATAAAAATGTTGAATACTCGCAAGTTGTTTTATAGTATTTAATTCAAATTTAAATTCTTTTTGTTCCATAACTAATTCCTCTTTCTTTTTTATTTTTTCTTTTCTTTAACTAAAGGAGTATAATAAGTTTTCCAATTAATTAATACATTTTTATATTCATTTGGCACAACGAAGTATTTTGGCTCGTCGCCACCTTCAACATAATTAGAATTGAATCTATACTTCGGTTTTAATTTGTCCATTAAAAGTTGAAAAATTGTTCCTTTAGATAAAGGTTCTTCAAGTAATTTATATGTTTCACCACACGTATAGACTTTAAGCGATTTGTCTGATAAATCTTGTACGGTGATAGACATTACTCCTGATTTGGTTTTCCTAGCGTCAAGCACAACATAAAAATTTTTAAATTGCGGATTGACATAAGAAATACTTCCATAATATTCAAGTTCAGCATTTAACCTTTCTCCTAAATTCAAATGTTCGTTAGGTAAAATCGCCCACATATCACGTATAAACCTATCATTATCAAAACCACTATAAGTTTTTGCCGTGACTTTGCTACAATAACCTTTAATTAAGTCACTAGAGATATTATATTTCTCATTCAAGGTAGTTAACTTTGCAAGTGTAAATGATTTTGCTGTACCGAATTCAACGAATATTTGTATCATATTAACTATCTTTTGTGTTTTACCATACTTTCTAAAATAATTAAGTTGAGCAAGAATAAGCGTTTTTGCTTTACCTATGGTTTGAATTATTAAAGGAAGAAGCTCAAGAAAACTAGCGTTAAGATGTTCTTCATATAATTGAAAAAGTTTAGAGCCGTCTTCTTCACCAAAGCCTTTCAACGAACTTAACCCTTTATAAATAATACGTTCGTTATTTTCAACACCAATGGCATATTTATCTTTTGACTTACCAAACTCAATATCATAAATTTTAATACCAAATTCATTAGCAAGTTGCGTTCCGTCTTTAATATCGTCATTATTTGCTGCACAATTTAGATATGCTGTCACAAATTCATAAGGATAATAATATCTTAAGTAAGCACAAATATAAGTTAACATACTATATGCTTGAGCGTGATTATAATTGAATTGGTAAGACGCAGAGTCTTCAATAATTTTTAAGAAAGTTTTTGCTTCTTCTTCTGCAACCTCTCTTGGCTTGTTAGACTTGCGACAATAGCCTTCTAATATTCTAGGCAACCATTCAGCAATTTTATCTTCTTTTTTAGCACAAATATACCGTCTAACAGTGTCAGCGTCGCTACCACTAAAACCACATATTTGTTGCAGAAACGCGATGCCCGTTGTATTTAGTAAAACTAAATTTATTGCTTCATAGTGTCCTCTTTCGTATAC
>ERZ779888.397-NODE-397-length-53592-cov-71.650148_pt1 | contig 53592 bp, 41 predicted proteins | sample MGYA00511245_ERZ779888 | MGnify/ENA primary metagenome ERZ779888 (study PRJEB29588, sample SAMEA2155255) | human gut metagenome | biome: human gut; feature: human-associated habitat; material: faeces | place: Denmark | collected 2008/2010 ...
TCGCTGGCCAGAAGGGCGGCCATACTGAGCGCCGTGATAGTGGCAGGGACGAGATGGAGCCTTGAGGTGTTCCCTATCGAGATCGCAAGGCGGTTTTCCCCTACCTATCAGGGCAACAAGTCCAACCGTGTGGCCACGATGGATGAGATTGACTGGTACGTCGGCAATCTGAAAAGTGAGGTCAAGGACGCTTTGACGGATTTGTCGGCGCTGATCAACGAAGAGAAGGTGGACCCTAAGCTTTTGCCTGTGAATGACAGGAGGAACAAATTCTTTACCACCGAGTGATGAACACGATTGAGGTTTTCGAGACCGGCAAGGTCGTACAGGTGCCTGGTTCGTGGAGAGAAATGACTCCTGAGCAGGTGCGCGGGGTATTCCGGATCTTCGAGAGGTGTCTTAGGCGTGGGGAATCGCCGTTGGACTTCAATGTGAGGGTGCTTTGGATGCTGCTTGGGGTACGGAGAACCGTCAAAGGATGGTTCACGGACATATTCGCCGGCCACAGGCCTACTTTAAGGGATGAGAACGTCTATCAGATGTGCGAGAGGTTCCTCGGATTCCTTTTTTCGGAGGAGTCGGCTGCGCTGACGTTTGATTCGGTCGCCAATCCGATGCCGGTGGTGCGTTCGGGGCTTGTGAGGCTGTACGGTCCAGGGGAACTGCTTCAGGATCTGACTTTCGGGGAGTTCAGGCACGCATCCGCCGCAATCAACAGGTTTTTCAGGAGCCACGAGCCGGAGGATCTGGATGAATGCATCGCTTTCCTGTACAGAAGACGTTGCCGGAAGGCCAACAGGGCAGGTCGGATGGTGCCGGATGTGGACCAACGGAATGCACGTGGGCATATTCATAGAGCGTCGAGGTTGAAGGGGTGGCAGAAGAATCTCGTGATGATGTGGTTCGCGGCTTGCTTGAAGTACCTTCAGTCGGGTGTTCTGGAGATTAACGGGGAGGAGGTTGATTTGTCGAAGCTGTTCGCCGGGGATGAGAAAAGTTCGGGAATAAGCTTCGGGTGGAATGATTTGTTGGTCGAGGTGGCTAAGGAGAACACGCTTGGCAACATTGACAGGGTGGATGAGGAGCCGTTGTTCTCGGTGCTGTCGATTATGTGGCATAACTATAAGGAGAGAAAGAGAAATGAGCAGATTATCAAGGCTTCAAAGGCTCACTGAGTACCTTGCGGGGTTGAAGATCCATTCCTGCTGGTGTTGTGAGCACATCGATCCGATTTGCACGACCGCGCAGTCGGACGCCACTTCCAAGCTGGCGCATCTTTCGGGTGTGCAGGTGGTGGTCGCGCGTCCGGAGGTGCATCAGCGTGGGGATTCCGATTCGTTCCGTGAAGAGCTGGGGACGGTGATCTTCGTGTTGGAGAAGGGGCTTGGGCTCGACAAGACGGAGGAATCGGAGAATGAGCAATATTCACGGCTTCTGGAGGTTGCGGATTTGATTCTGGCTTACATCACGGAGGAGGCTTCGAGTCAGAACTGTCGTCTGGTGACGGGGTTGTCGCTGGCTTCGGTGGATGTGGTTCCGGAGTCGAGTGTGTTCGGTGGTTGGAGCGGGTACAGCATCGAGCTTGCGTTTGAGTGATGGATGTCAGGGCGCGTTTTGTCAGTGAGGTCCTTCTGGATGAGGGGCAGCGGCTTCTGAGAAATCAGGGGAAGGCCATCGAGGCCAAGGTCAAGAAGCGTTCCGGGCGGTTGGAGTCGTCCAGGAGTGTTTCGGTGACCGGTGGGAGCGGTGCTTCTGGGACTTTGACGTTCGTGCACGTGGCCTACGAGCGTTTTCTGGATATGAAGCGTCTCCAGCGTGGCGGCAAGTCCGTAAAGAGCAACCGCAAGATCCACAATCGCTATGTCTTCGGTGCTTTCGCCTCCATCGCCGAGCGTCTGATGTACGAGTTCACGGAGGATGCCGTCGCCCGGATAAAGGCGGCGGATCAGGGCAAACAATAAACAATTATCTATATGGCTAAAAGAATTACGGATGAGGATCTTCGGCTGAACCTGATTGTCAACGGGGATGGCGGCAGGAAGGAGATGCTTGCGCTGGACAGGCAGATGAAGGATTTGCAGAGTTCGACCAAAAGGACCAGGACTGAACTCAAGAATCTTGAGAAAGCCGGCAAGACTGGCTCACAGGAACACCAGAACCTGACGAAGACCCTGAAAGACCAGGAGAAGACCCTGACGGAATGCCGGGAAAAATACAACAAACTCAGGGATGCCATTTCCCTTGAAAACAAGACATTGGCGGAACTCCGGAACCATCTGAAACTGACGCAGACGGCTCTTAGCAAGGCCGTTCCCGGGACGGAGAACTGGAAGAAGCTTAATGTCGAGGTCCAGCAGACCAAGGCAAGGCTTAAAGAGCTTACCTCACAGTCCGGGCAGACCAAGGGTGCGCTTGAGAAATTGTCAAGCGTCAAGGCCGGAGCTTTGGCGGCATTCGCAGCTATCGCAGGGGCAGTCAGAGGCGTGGCAAGGGCGTTCCAGAAGATAGTGGACTTCGAGCAGGCCAACGTCAACCTCTCCACTATCATCGGCAAGAACGTCAAGGACATCGAGGCGCTGACATATTCGGCGATGGAGCTTGGACGGACCACTGAATACACCGCCTCGCAGGTCACGCTGCTCCAGACAGAACTCGCGAAGCTGGGTTTCAAGGAGGGTGCGATCATGCAGATGCAGGAGTCCGTCCTGCACTTCGCCACGGCCATCGGGACCACCCTCCCGGAAGCGGCGGCGATGGCGGGAGCGACACTGAGGATGTTCGGGCTTGACGCCAAAGACACCGCCGACACCCTCGGGGTGCTGGTGCAGGGAGCCAACAACAGCGCGCTGAGCTTCTCCTACTACCAGACAGCGATGGCCACGGTCGGACCGGTGGCGAAGACATTCGGTTTCTCGCTCAGGGACACGGTCGCCCTGCTCGGCACACTGGCCAACGCTGGGTTTGACGCTTCTTCCGCGGCCACTGCCACAAGGAACATCCTGCTTAACCTCGCGGACTCAAGCGGCAAGCTGGCGGTGGCCTTAGGCAAGCCTGTAAGCACATTCCCTGAACTGATGTCCGGGCTGAGACAGCTGAAGGCGCAGGGAGTTGACCTTAACACCACGTTGGAACTGACCGACAAAAGGTCTGTCTCCGCCTTCAACACGTTCCTTGACGGAGCGGACGCTGCCTTGGCGCTGAGGGATTCGCTTGAGGATGTCAACGGCGTGCTGAAGAATACAGCCGAGGAAAGGGTCAACACGGTCGAGGGTTCCGTCAAGCTGCTCCAGTCCGCATGGGAGGGGCTGATCCTCTCGTTCAAGGATTCGACAGGTCCGATCAAAGAGGTGATTGACTGGCTGACGAAACTGATCGAGGTAACCTCTGATCTGGTGTCATCTGGGTCAAAACAGAGTTTCTACAAGGATTTTTCCGAGGATTTTGCCAGAAAACTTGAAGATTTTCACGGCAATGAGGAGGTTTTGAAGTCCTACATCAAAGAAGCCCGCAAAATATACGAGGAAGGATTGTCCCAAGCTCAGGCGACTTACGACAATCAAAGCGGCTTCAGTCGTTGGTGGCACTACAGCGGCGACAAACTGAACATAGCGAGGAACGCCCTCGAAGGATTCGACCTCGCCGCCGCCCAGTACCTGAATGCGTCCGGTGGCGGAGCCGCCTCCTCTTCCTCCCCGTCGGGATCAACACCGCCATCAAACCCACCAAGCCTCCAAAATCCGCAAAAAAACAAATCCCTCTGGTCATTGAGCAATGACGAGGCGTACCTGAAGGCGAGGGCGGAACTGACGAGGATGTACAATGAGAAGGAGATCGCTTCGCAGGAGGAATATGACGAGAGGCTCTACCAGCTGGAGGTGGCTACGCTGACGGCGAGGCTGGCGACGCGGAAGGACTCCGGGGCGGCGCGGTCGAAGATTGAGGGCGACCTTCAGGATAAGATTAAGAAGCATTCGGATGACGCTCTGAAAAGGCAGCAGGAGAACGAGAAGAAGGCTGGCGAGCTGGCCAAGGAGGGTGCGGCTGTCATTGCGGCGGCTGAGACGGACAAGACCAAGGCGGCGCTTGCGGCGGAGGGGACCAGGTACGCCGCCGAGTTGAAGAAGTTCAAGGACACCAAGGTTCTGTACGAGAATCAGGCGGCGGTGCTTGAGGCGATTGAGAAGAAGCACCAGAATGCGCTGCTGAAGATAAAGCAGGAGGCGTTCGATAGAGAGCAATCTAAGCTGGAAACAAAGCACAATATAGAAAGGCAAGAAATAATGAGCTTGTATTCCGGCCAAATTGCTCAAGAAAGCCCTAACTCCAAGAATGTCACGAAATTCACAAAGGAGAAAGATTATGCTCTCGTAGAATCCGACTTGGCATATCTGAATAGATTAATGTCACAGTTAGAAAAAATTAAAGACGAAGGCGGAATAGACGGAATCAAGCTTCCGCAAGATGAACTTGACAAATACTTATTGAAGCTTGAGCAGACCAAAACCAAGATCGCCGAACTTACGACCCAAGAGAATAAGAGCGACGGAGGGGTCTTTTCTGGCACCGGCAAGGGTAGTCTTTTTGGTGTCTCGCAGGATCAGTGGAACGAGTTCTTCGCAAACCTCAAGACAGGCAAGGACAAGGCGGAAAGCCTGTCTATCGCCCTGAATGCCGTTGGTGGTTTTGCTCAGGAAGGCTTCCAGCTGGCAAGCAAGGCGATCGAGCTTACCAACGCCAAGGAAAACAAGGCATTCAACGAGTACAAGAAGAACAACGAGAAGAAAAAGAAGGATCTGAAATCCAGATATGATGCCGGATTGGTGTCACAGGAGCAGTACAACGCGAGGGTCGAGGAGATGGAAGCAGAGGAAGAGGCAAAGCGCGAGGAGATGGAGATCAAACAAGCAAAGAGGACGAAAGCGCTCAATCTGGTGCAGTCCATCATCAACACGGCTTTGTCGGTCACCAAGACCTTGGCGCAATGGGGCTGGCCAGCCGGTGCGGCTCCTGCCGCGATCGTGGCCGCTTTCGGGGCGGCGCAGACTGCATTGATCGCGGCGCAACCGATCGGTGCGGAAGAGGGTGGTTTCGTAAACACTCGGAGGGCTCAGGATGGGAAGGCGTTCAATGCGCGGTTGTCTCCGGACAAGAGAGGCTTCGTCTCCTCCCCTACCGTGCTTGTGGGTGAGAACGGCGGTGAATATGTGATACCGGCTGACGGACTGAGCAATCCGACATTGCTGCCGTTCGTGGCGACGATGGAGGAGGCTCGGAAGGCTGGAACGTTGAAGAGCCTGAACTTCGAGGCGGTCTATCCTGTGGGGGCCGCTATCGGCAGGGAAAGCGGCGGGTTTACGAACACTTCGACAGGCTCAGTGACCGGAAGCGGCTCGGTGTCCGGAGGGAATGTCGCTTCGGCAAGGTCAGCGACCGATGAGAGGTTGCTGGAGGCTATCGAGCTGCTGAACAAAAGGCTCTCCGTTCCTATCAAGGCGGATGTGTCGATGCTGGGGAAGAACGGGATCATCGAGCAGACGGAGAAGTACAATCGTGCCAAACGCCGGGGTACTTATGGCAGATAATGCGATTTTTTGCAAAAATTTCCGTAAAATTCTTGGAATTTGGAAAAAGATTCGCATCTTTGCCAGTGCGTACTACATACTTAGCATTCTCTTTACGGCTGAATAATTCCGTAGAAGATTGCTGACATATTATTAAAGGGAAATTTTGCCCTCCGTATGGTCGTTGCTGACGAAAGTCGCAACAGCATTATGCCGTAAGGCAGGTATGTGGTACGCAGACCTTAGCGGAGGGTTTTTATATTCAATTAGTTATGCGTACTACTAATTCAAACAACGCGGCTGTTGCCGCAGAAAGCCACAAGATCGGGGCTGACTCTTTCATCATCAAGACCAGAATTGAACTGTTCCAAATTGCGGATCGATTCTCGGAGTGGGAAAAGCAGATGTATGAGAAGAAGGAGCCGTTGATGGACGGAAGGCTCGACAATGAGATCAGGACGATGAACACCGCCTTCTACCAGTTGGACGAGGCCCTGAGGAAGATCATGAACGAGGAGCTGGAGTTCGACATCCTCCGCCACGACACCGTTACGGAGTGATTTTTGCAAGAATTTGTCTGACAATTAATTCTGAACGAGTATGAGAAGGTTAATCATTGCTGTTGCTATAATGCTGATAGGGTTCGGCGGGACTTGCTTCGGGAGGAAGCTGGCTGATCCGGAAAAACTGACTTTCAAAAAGACATATTCGATGCCAGGAATGACAAGGGATGAATTATACCGCAATACCGCCGGTTGGCATAGCGAGTCACTTAATTTAAGCTTTGGCGGTGTGGTGTGCAAAGACGAGGATAAAGGATACCGCGCACGGTACTACAACCAGCGATTTGGCAATAAACAAGGAGCATTGTTCGGTACGGTCTTTCTGTCATTCAGAGATGGATCATTTGATTTGACATTTACGGACATTTCCGCATTTTACGGGAATAAGGATGTGGATCCTGTATCGACCTGCGACGACCGCTTCAACCGCACCTGGTACTGGAGAGTAACACGCAGCCAAAAAGTCATCGACGAGATACGGAAGCGTTCCAAGGAGATCTTCGAGATGATCACCGCATCGATGGACGAGTACCTCAAGGTCGGTCCGCCGGTGGAGCTGAAGAAACTCTGACAATCCCGCCGTCCCATACAGCCGCCTCAGTGCGGCTGTCTTTGTTCAGCAAGCCCCATCGAACAAAGTGAAAATCAGCGGAAAGTGTTGGATTTTTGGTCTAAAGTTTGTTCCTTTGTAAACACAAATGATATGCAAACGAAATACACGGAAATCCATGAGGCTTGGGAAAGATGACATATTGGTGATCAAGGCGGTTCTGCTCTACATCCTTACGCATAGTGAGGATGGTAAGAGGGACATCTACAGCCTTGTCAAGGCGGCTTACTATGCGCAGCAGAACCACCTTGCGCGGTATGGCACTCCCCTCTTCAAGGACTGCATCTGCGCTTTGCCGTTCGGGCCGGTACCGTCCAACATCTACAATATTCTGAAAATGGCACGTGGCGATTCTCGTGTGCTCGACTACCATAAGGCAGATGACATGCATTTGGCTTCGGATGCCATAGCTTTCGAGAATGAGAGATTTTCAGCGAAAGAGAGACCCGACATGGATTTTCTTTCCCTGTCTGACATAGAATGTCTGAACTACGGAATCAGCAAAGTTGCCGGGATGTCCTTCAGTCAGATCATGGATGACACGCACGGGCAGGAGTGGAGCCGCGCTTTCAACAGTGGCACTTCCCTCAAGGAGATGGACATCATGAATATATCCAAGGAAGGAAACGCCTCTGATGATGCGTTGCAGTACCTGAAGGACTTTCTTGATACTGAATGGTTTGCCAGATCATGATGGAACTGGGAACATTTCCTGAAAAACTCAGGAAGCATGCGATTGGGATCGGTCAGGTTCTGAAAATGGAGATGTTTCCGGAGGACAGGGTTAAGCCCAAGCAAGGGAAGGACTCCAAACCGAAAAGATTTGTTATCATAGGACAGACTGATGATGGTGGTGTGCTGGCCGCCCTTTTGGTGAACACGCGGATCAATGAACGCATGTTTGCCCAGATTGCACCATATCAGCATTTGGTCAAAGTTGCTGACAATGATTACCTTGATCACGATAGCTATGTGGATTGCTACACAGTGAGGGAGTTCAGTAGCGAAAGGGTTCTGGAAAGCGCTGAATATCTTGGACATATAAAGGAAGAAGACCTGAAAGAGTGTCTTGACCACGTCCGACAATCCCCGGCCATCAAGCCTTATGTGCTGAAAAAATTCAAATTAGAAGAGTAATCCTGTTGTCCTTTGTGGTCGCCTGAGGGCGGCTATTTTTGTGCCATAAATTGGGAATTTATGGTTAGGATATTGACTAAGGATTTCACGGAGCTGGATCTTACGAAGGGGTTCGAGTTCCAGATCGAGATGGAGAATCCGATGTTGGAGGAGGATCATATTCCTTCAGCTTTCAGCACGCAGATTTCGTTTCCGCCGAGTCCGGTGAACCGGAGGGTGTTCGGGTACACGCCGGCTATGTTCCTGGCGCCGAACGTGAAGAGACTGGAAGCTTCGGTGTGGATCGGGGGTGTGCCGTTTGTGAGCGGGACGCTGGTGTACGACGGCATCGAGGACGGGTGTCTGATGTACACATTCACGGAGAAGGTGGTGGAGCTGGAAGGGAAGATCTGGGACCAGGAGTTGCTTCGGTTCCCCATCACCTCACTGCCTACGGACAACACGATATTCAGAACTCCTTTATTAGTCAACAAACAGCACGTTGCTGATCATCCTTACGCAGAAACAAACTCATCAGAGGCTTGTGGTCTGAAATACTACAATTATCAGGACAGCAACAGGAACTTGACATATGACACTTTCATTCCTGTAATCTATGTCTCTGCAATTCTCAAAAAGCAACCAGTCGATTACCCCTCTGAAATTCTGGGATACGCGCCTTATGCCTATCCATTGGCGATTGCAGGCCAATACCACGGAATACTTTTCAACGACCTTCATAAGGATGGATCCACGACAAGGGGCGACTCCGGACGTGGGGCTCCCGCAAGAGTCAACTCCTACACTGATATAGCCAACTTCCTTCCAGACATCACATTTGCTGAGTTACTTAAAAATGTAGGGCAGATTTTCTGCTCATCCTTCTTTTCAGAAAACGGGAGGCTGGTGATGAAGTCAGCGGAGGCCATCCTTACATCGAGCAATCCGATGAACTTAGAGGAGTTGATTTCCGATGACTTTTCCTGCGAGGTCGAGACCGCGAAAAAGTACAAATTCGGTTACCAAGAGGACGAATCCGGGGACTACAATCTCGACAACCTTGAGAAAGACATAGCCAATGGAGAAATTGTCTCCCAAGAGGAATTCTACGTTTCGGGACTTCTCTCGAAATTCAAGGACGAGTACACCGTAGTATACTGTGACGAAACAAAAGATGTTTATTCCGGAAGGCGATACCAAGTTAAGACCGGGACCAAAACAGAAACCTACTATGAGGATGTACTGCAAGGCGAAACGTGGGTGACAGTCGAAAAGACCAGAGTTGTGGACGTTTTCACGGATTTCTATGATTCCGATGTCATCTATCAAGGAGCAAAGGCGGAAGAGGCACCGGCTGACGAAGACGCGGATGAGTTCGATAACGTTTCTGATTTTATGGCTGTGAGGTGCATTCCTGAAAAGACAATGGACTACACCAGAATGATGCCGATTGTCGAACCGGAAGGAGTGTCGGGAGACCGAAGTAAAAAAGCGTATATCGGGATAATCCACGCCGATGGTTCTCTTGTCAGCAACGGTTATTTCGCCGCTGTCAAAAGTTCCGATGAACAGTTCCAAGGCAAAAGTTCAATCACGCCATCGGGGCTTTGGGACAAGTACCACAAGGCGTTCGCGGAGTGGTTGGGGAAGACAAGGCAGAGGGTGTCGGTGGATGTGAACCTCTCCCCTATCGACCTGCATAGTTTCAGACTGTACAGGCCGGTGTACTTCAAGGGGAGGAAATGGATCGTGGCAAAGCTTTCGGTGACGGTGGCGGCGGGATCGGAGGCGGTCTCGACACGTGGGGAATTCATCGAAATCTGATGTCCTTTCTGAATGGGGTCTCCGGGTGTACATTTGTCCTGGGTTGGGGATGATATACCCTGCCATTGAAACACGGATATGGAATTTACAGGTAGCATACTATTCGCAGACGAAAGCTCTTGGCTGACGCTGACCACGGAATCGGATGACACGGTGACGATATCCGTCAGGCTCAACACCTTTGTCCCCAATCAGGAGGTCATGAGTTTTGAGGTGACTCCAAACTCTGGCATAGTACGGTTGCCGGCGGGGGAAATACTCAGGGTTCTGAAAGGCAACGGTGTCGGGATGATTACAGGAGTATTCGCAGCCACGCAAGGCACGTCGTCTTGCTCGTACAGTTTCAGTGTGCTGCCTTGCCGGAAGTTCGCCTACAAGTCGCTTGCCGCGACCATATTCACGACAAGGCCGGAAAAATCTCCTGTCCATGTCGGAGCCGAAGACAGACTCTGGTTCTACAGGATGGCGGGTGATGTCTCCACCTATGTCAGATTTAACTATCTTGCCGGAGGCTCATCCAGCAACTACGAGCTCAGTCCCACATATAGCATTAATCTGAAATATTATGACCTTGACATTTCCGCTGACACGATGCTGGCGACCGCTTCCGCAAAGGGGCTGGACGTGTCAAACATAGTGTCCTATGATGTTTGGATAGAGTGTTCCGGAAGCAAGTCAACGGTATATTCTTTCGTCATCAAGAGGACACGGCTGCCACTGAAGACGTACAAGTTCCTGGGGCGGCGAGGGACGTATGAATATATTCACGCAACCGGGAAGTTCAGCCGCTCGATAGAGTCGGAGACGCAGGTGTTCGTGAATTCCGGGATCGAGCAGGAACTGACTAACGACTATTCGATGACATTCGAGCAGAACTCCGGGCACATCGACAGCATCGGGATGAACGGGTACTGGCTGGAGTTTCTTGCGGCCAAGGAGAGGTACATCATCGAGAAGGATGGTTCGGAACGGGCTATTGTCGTGGACGAGTTCAAGACATCGCTGACCGATAGGACTGTCAGCAGCATGACGTTCAAATGGCATTACGCAAACCCTAACAACACTGTCATTGACAAAGTGGACATCAACATCACAGGACTTGGCATCCTCGGGCCGTCCACCGTGAACGATGTAAGCAACACGGCGCAGTTCCAGGTGACATATTCACCGTCGAACACGACACAGCGGAGCATAACCTGGAGTGTGGTGAGCGGTTCGGACTATGCGTCCATCGATGGCAACGGGAAGCTGACGGTAAAGAGTAACGCAAAGGGGAACGTGGTCAAGGTCAGGGCGACAAGTACAGACAAACCAAACATCTACGCCGAGAAGTCAGTGAACGTCACCTATTTTTCGGCTGAAGTCAGCATCAGCTTCCAGAAAGACAGCATAGAGGTCGAGGCAAAGGCCGGCACCGTGACAAACACGTTCACCACGACAGGACTCACCAACCTTCGGGTGTCCGCCTCTGGAGGGATGACCATAACCACGGGGCCGTCGATCACCGGTTACCTCATCGGGTTCGCCTATGCGGAGAACACGGGCAATTCGGCGAAAATGGCCACGGTCACCCTGACAGGAGACAGAACGGACGGCAAGGGAACCTTCTCGAAGTCGTATACGGTGACGCAGAAAGCAGCGGCGGCATCAGCCGAAGACCCATCGTGGGATCTTCCTTCTTCGTACCTCGGAGAATATCTGACCTTGAATCCTGCCGGCGGCACCTTTGACATAAACATAAGCGATCCGGCGAGAGCAGGTTGGAGAGTAGTGTTCGATAGTCCTCTGACGTTAGAGTCAGGCTCTGCGACCGGAACAGGCCAAGGGAAACTATCGGTCAGATACCCTGCGAACGACACCGGTTCTTCGCGCAGTTTCGAACTCCTACTCAAAAGCGGCGTGAGTTATTTAACAGAATGTGTCGCCAAACAAGCAGCCAAGGCGGAGACTCCGAAAGCCGACCCGTCCTGGAATTTGCCTTCAACCTGGATCATCAAAGCCGACGGAAGCAATGCTCCATCTATCCAGGTCACCGACAACGACAATGTTGGCTGGAGGTTAGTCCTGCCGGATTGGATCCAGACGGAGGGCGGCATGACGGAGGGGACCGGCACGTTCTCCCTGATGACGGCGGCGGATGGCAACGACGGTTCGGAAAGAACCGCGGAACTGCGGCTCGTCAGCACTGACGGCAACACAACCTACGCCGTATGCAGCGTATCACAGAAAGCGGCGGCATCAGCCGAAGACCCATCGTGGGATCTTCCTTCTTCGTACCTCGGAGAATATCTGACCTTGAATCCTGCCGGCGGCACCTTTGACATAAACATAAGCGATCCGGCGAGAGCAGGTTGGAGAGTAGTGTTCGATAGTCCTCTGACGTTAGAGTCAGGCTCTGCGACCGGAACAGGCCAAGGGAAACTATCGGTCAGATACCCTGCGAACGACACCGGTTCTTCGCGCAGTTTCGAACTCCTACTCAAAAGCGGCGTGAGTTATTTAACAGAATGTGTCGCCAAACAAGCAGCCAAGGCGGAGACTCCGAAAGCCGACCCGTCCTGGAATTTGCCTTCAACCTGGATCATCAAAGCCGACGGAAGCAATGCTCCATCTATCCAGGTCACCGACAACGACAATGTTGGCTGGAGGTTAGTCCTGCCGGATTGGATCCAGACGGAGGGCGGCATGACGGAGGGGACCGGCACGTTCTCCCTGATGACGGCGGCGGATGGCAACGACGGTTCGGAAAGAACCGCGGAACTGCGGCTCGTCAGCACTGACGGCAACACAACCTACGCCGTATGCAGCGTATCACAGAAAGCGGCGGCATCTCAGGAACCGTCAATCACATTCTCCATGAACAGTGCCACGGTTAAGGCCACGCTCACTGTTTTGACGAATCCGATGTCCTACCAAAACCTTACAGGTTTGAACGCGACAGTGTCCGGGGAGCTTTCGGAGGCTGCGGCCACCATCGAATCCGCCGCGGTTAAGGTTACTTTCGCACAGAACACCTCTTCCTCCAAGCGCGTCGGGACGATCACGGTAACAGGAACCAGAACGGACGGCAAGGGAACATATTCGAAGTCGTTCACGATTGAACAGTCGGCGGCAAAGGCCGCCACATGGGATCTCCCGTCTTCATTGACATTTGAGGCGGGTGGCGACGGAGCGATTTTCACGATAACGGACAAAGACAGCGCCGGCTGGAGACTGACGCTTCCGGACTGGTGCCTTGTCAGCGACGGGATTACCGAGGGATCCGGAGACCGCGACACCGACCTGGTGGCAAGGGCAAATGACACCGGCTCTTCAAGAACCGGCACTGTACAATTGGTAAGCACTGATGGGAATACTGTCTATGCTACTTGTACCGTAACTCAGAATGCAGATAATTCCATGAATTTCGCCACCGCGCTGACGCTCGACCCCTCGGATGAACGATAACCAAGAACTCAAGCATTAGATATTAATGAATATGAATTGCACATACAACGAAAAAAACGACATTTTCCATGTCGTCAGGGGGAATGATTTCCCTATCAGGATCTGTCTTTGGTCGAAAGGACTGACGTTCGGCCAAGACAGAGCCTACGAATTGGAGGACTGCTCCGAAATAATGGCGAAGGTGGTAGGTTCCGACAGGAAAGTCGCCGTCAAAGCACGGTTTGTCACGACCAACGAGATCAGAGGACTCGTTGAAACCGGCTCTCTCCCGATAGGCGACTATGGGGTGGAAGTCGTTTTCGTCAATGGCTCCGGCATCAAGAAGAGGATACTTCAGCACGGAGTCATAAGGGTTGCCTCATGCAACGATGCTTCCGGGGTTCAGGAAGACAGTTGTATTGTCAATCTCTATGTGGATAAAGAGACATCGGGCGGTGGAGATGTCCCTGATCCCACGCCAGGTGAATCCTGCAAGCCTGACTCCGAACTTTCTGAGACCAGTGAGAATTGCGTGCAGAACAGAGTCGTGACAGGAGCCATAAGGGAGTTGCAGGACTACTGCTTCCCGACTTCACTTGAGGCTTCCATCTCGCCGTCTTCGGCAGAATGGACAGGTAACTCAGTAGAGGTCAGTGTATCTTTCAGGGTTCTCAGAAACTCTAAGCCGGTAGTAGCTGACACTGTCCAAATCCAGTTCAACGGCGAGACTAAGACCCTGGAGAATGTAGCGGAGGGCTCAGAGAAATTCACTCTCTCTACTCAGGGCTACAAATCTGGCTCAGTCACTGCTAAGAAGGGTTCTACTACTATAAAGAACTCACCAAGGTCTATCAGTGCTAATCTCTATCTCCCAGTATACTATGGATTCTCTAAGGCCACCACAGGAAATGAGTTGACTATCACTTCACTGACTAAGGGAGGCTCTTCTCTCAATGGTACCAAGACTCTCACCAACGATGATGCTACTAAGTACCTGTGGCTCTGCGTTCCTAACACCATGTCAATCAACAAGGTTACATCTAGTGGTTTCGATGTTCCGCTCTTGGCTCCAGTAGAGGCTTCTACTCCACTGGGAACCTACAAGTGCTATCGAACTAAGGATCTTCCTGGTACCGACCCTATGACCATTGTTATCTCTTAAAACTTAGAATATCATGGCAGATTATATCAAGATCTATGGCGAACTAAGACGACCATTAGCGGGCCAATATATCACAGACTCAGATCAAATAAAGCACAAAAATGAGACCGCAAAAGAGGTTCTCGATAGACTAGATGGTGTCACCTACGTAGATGTCCCAGAGCTCGAGAACGATTACATTGTTCAGGCAAGCGCATCTCACAAAGAGACTGTCTATACTATCGAAGTGGGAGCAACCATCCATGCTATCGTGGGGGATTCCACCATTAAATGGATGAATGGAGAGGCTCCTGTCACTCAAGCTGATCACATATATGTGGTCTCAGTGATCGGGTCTCTGGCTGTCTGGGGAGAATTTCCAAAAGCCTAAGCTATGAGTGTATTTAGAGCTCTGATGATGCACAAGCATCAGCCTCTGAGTGAGTTCATCAAACTTGTTCCAGAGAACTTAGAATTCCCGGACCCAGAGAGCACTAAAGATCTAACCATAGAGTCTAATGCTCCATGGACTCTTGGAGTTAAATACAACGCATAAACACCTAACAAAGGTTAATTTATTAACTTTCTAAAACCATTAAAAAGTATGGCAAAACCGAGTTGGATTAAACTGGGCAAGAGCTCAGGTTCCATGAACGATTCCACAACTGTTACCGCCAGTGAGTACACGGGGCGTCAGCAGAGAGGTGGAACAATCACTGCTAAAACAACTGGAGGTGCAACCGACACTACTTCAGTTTCTCAGGCCGGTAAGGCTGAGTTCATTAATGTGCCGACCAAGACTTACAATGCCGCTGCAAAGGGTAGCAACTCTGATGGTTCTGACACCATTCAGATCACTGGTACTGCAAATACGGCAAACATCAAGGTGGCCGAGACTACGGGCAAGATTATCCCTGGGGCAGCCTACAAGATCCAAGTCAACGCAGTCAACGATGATTCTTGGGATGGAAAGACTGACACGGGCATTGATGACGATCCGGGTAAGGATGCTCAGTTCGCTTTCACTATCGACGTCAAGATCCCAGAGAACAAGACTGAAGCTGCCAGAACATTGGAGATCAAGCTTCAGAATGGTAACGGCGATGTTGTCACTGATGCTATCGCCATCATTCAGGCCAAAGGTGTCAAGTCTTATGGTGCTGTTACCCTCACCGTGGGTACTTATCAGCAAATCCCTGTTGCCGGTGGTACCGTTGATGCCCCTTCTGTTTCCTTCTCCCAGCCTTGGGGATGGAACGGTGTTACCTCGGGGGGTGGCACCATTACTACCGGTGGCACTGTTGCTTATGCAACTAAGACCGGATGGCCTTCATCTCTTACCCTTGCCACAGCTACGGGTCAGGTATCTGCGGAATCTCGTACAACCGTGGTTGGAGACGTGATTTCAGGCACTGTAACTATCACTCTCAATGCTAATGGCAAGTCTGCTTCCAAAGAGGTTTCAGTTAGTCAGCAAGCCAATTCCGTTACTTATGCAGTTACGGATGTGACACTGGCTGCTCCAGCTGACATCCCAGCTTCCGGAGGTTCAGTATCTTCTACTACGGTTACAGCCAAGGGTTCACAGACTTACACCTCGGGTTCAGTCACCAGTGATGTTGCCCTCACCAACGGCTCTGATGATTGTACCATCACCTTTAGTGAGGGAGTTTCAGCTGCTTCACTTGGTACAACTGTTACCAACAGAACTAAGAAGGGCACTCTCACTGCTACGGTTACTTGGAAGACTACAGCTACCAAGTCCGCTTCTGTAGATGTATATCAGGCAGCCAACACCGCTACTTACGGTGACATCACCTTTGACTCTGCCGTTGCCACAGAGGTTTCACTCAAGGCTGACGGTACCCAAAGCCGCAACATGACCGACAACTCCAATGTTGGAGCCAAGCAGACTGTCACCTATACTTCGGGTGCTACCAGAACAGAGGCCAGCGCTACTGCTGCGGTTGTCTTTGATCTCAGTCCAAAGGTCAAGACCGTTGCAACTGGGTTTGCTCTCTCTTCTGACGGCATCGTCTCTGTTGGAGCCAACCCTACTACGGAGCCTCGTGGAGGCTTCGTTGTGACGGTTACTGTCACCGGCGAGGGAAGCAAGACTGCCACCAGAGACTTCACGTTTAATCAGCAGGGGTCTTCTTCCTACATCAACCTCACTCCAGAGAGCCTCACCTTTGTGGCTGCCGGAGAATCCAAGACGCTCACTATAGAGTCAAACGACAGCTGGACTCTTGAATAAGACTGTCATAAGGTGGGAGGGGGTGAAACCCCTCTCATCTTCTAATTTATTCTAAAAAACAGAATAACCATGGCAAAACCAAGTTGGATCACTGTAGTATCTGGGTCTACAGGAAGTGGCTCAGGGACAAGATCACTAAAAGCAAGCTCCCATACTGGAAGATCAAGCAGATCAGGCTCTATCAAAGGAGTTACCTCTGGTGGAGCCTCTGATTCTGTAGTTCTCTTACAGGTTGGAGCTGGTGAGTTTATCATGGTAGACAAGACTTCCTATTCTGTTGCAGCTCTGGGTGGCACCGTGAAAATCACTGGCACCAGCAACTCGCCGTCTCTGAAGCTGACTAATCTCACTGATTCATCTTTACTTTCAAATTTCGCCCTTAAAGTAAACGGGACGGCCTATTCCTGGGACGGAAACGTCTCTCATCAGATATCTGGTGATCCTGGGGCATCTAGCTCTTACACTTTTGAGATCTCTTTTGACGTGGCGGAGAATCAGACAGAGAGCTCCAAGGACATCACTTTCAGGCTCCGCGATTCGGGTGATCCTGGGGTATCTTCTGAAACCATCACTATTACCCAAGCAGCAGGTGAGAAGACCTATGGCACTGCAAGTGTCAATATGGGATATTCTAATTGGAGTATCGGCGCAGAAGGAGGAGTTGCTACCCCTTATTATAGATTTTCAATCCCTTGGGGATGGAATGGCAAAACATCTGGTGGTGGGACTCTTACTCAATCTAATTCTTCTCATTCTGTAAAATATACCTATTATACTGATCCTCCTGGTTCTCCTTATAACTGGACCTTAAACGAGCATACAGGAGAGCTAGTTATGAGTTCTCTGGGAAAGGTCATCACTGATTTTTATAAGGCAGCCCGTATTAAGATAACCATTGTCGTTAATGGTCAGACATTGACTTACACCGACTTTGTAAGACAGGATCCTAATAAGGCCACCTACACTTTAAGCTCTGCTTCTGTTTCATTAGACGATATCCCAGCATCGGGTGGCTCAGCTGACTCACCAAACTTTATCTCGGCTTCAGGCAAGATTGATTATTCTTCTGGAGAATCCGATACTCCTTCTATAACATCTTCGGATGTTATCATTACGTTGTCTAAAACGGTAAACGGCTCAAATCTTGGTTCAACTGTTAAGGCCAGAACAAAACTTGACACAGTTACAGCCACTATAACCTGGAATGGCTCTAAAGTAACCCAAAGTATTGATGTGTACCAACAGGCCAATCAGGTAACCTATTCATCAGTTAATGCCGCATCTGCCACTGTAATCATTCCAAAGACAGGTGGGGATGTAGATATAGCCGCTAAGGTATCCCCGAACCAGACAGCCACCTATACTTCGGGTGCTACCAGAACTATAACTGATTTTACCTATGAGTTCACATCAGTACCAAGTTTGGTAACCATTGATGAGCTTAATCTCAAGGCCACCGTTGGTAAGAACATCACTGGCCTAAGCAGAGATGATACTATTGAAATGAAGATAACGGGCGAGGGGAGCAAGTCAACTACAGCATCCATATCCTACCATCAGGAGTCTTTAGTTATGCCTTCTTGGAATGTTCCTACTACATTACGCTTTGACAGCATTGGTCAGAGTGATCTATCCCCATCAGGCTTGGATTTGAATATCACTGACCCAGATAATGTGGGTTGGACTATCGATGGTCCTTCTTATGTTGGAAACAGTTTAGTAAGTGGCGACCCGCTACCAATAAGTGGTACCGGAAATAAGAGCTTGTCTCTGGCGCCTGATGTTAACACCTCTTCAGAGAGAACCTTTGATCTCGTTCTTAAAGCTTCTACTGGAGATGTAATTGCCAATTGCAATTGTACACAGGATGCTTCAGAGGCTGAGAATACCGTTGCGATGAAGATTGCAATATCAAATGCTGATCAAGTGTTAGATGTAGCGGATCATAATCCACAAGTATGTATTAACACCAATGGCTTGACTATAACGGACGGGATATCTTTGGGAACAATTGCATCAATGGACTCACAGTACATATACATTGATATTCCAGAGTCTAATGTTGCTGAATTATACAACAAGTTGCAGGTTGACTGGAAATATAATCAGTTCTTATATGTTCATATATTAAACGGATCCACTAATCCTGATACTGTTTATAATAATGAAACGTCTAAACATACAGACTTTTATAACAATGAGAACTTCTTGTTATGTGAAATTGCAAAAGTTCAAGCAAATCTTTTTGCCAAAGTTGAAAATGTCGTTACTTTTCATGGTTCAATTATACTTGAATCTGATTGTATTATTGAAGAATATCAAACTAGATATCATGTAGTCATTAAAACAGATGAACCTTTGGGCTCCTATGTATCATCACAATTCTCTAGTGAGAAGTTTGGTCTTGTTTGGTTAATGAACAGGGATAATAATACTAGTTACTTACCTATATTTCCTTATGTAACGGGTGTAGATGCGGGTGGATCAGTACCAAAACTTAGGATGGATGTATACAGGTGCATTCCAATGCCGCTCTCAGTTTTCAAACTAAATAATCTAGCCTTTGTTACTGATTTTGCCGCCACAGAAGCTACCCAAATCGGTATTGTGTCAATTTCTGAGATAAAAACAGGTAACTCAAGTTTATTAAATTTGCCTACCTTTGATTTGTCAGAAACTTATTTTGGAACAAACGTTCCTGGATTTGATTCGTCTGTCGTGCTTGAGATGCAAAATCCATCTGTGTTAGATTTAAGTAATCGTGTATCTACTGCTTTCCAGGGTGATATAATTATTACCTTAAGTTGTGATGATATGTTCCTTGATATATTATAATAGTTTATGAAAATAAAAGAAGATTGCCAGAATTTATGGGTACCCTATAATCTGATAGGGCTGTATGTTGAATTGACGGACACGGGGGGTGGAGCATGATGGAAGGTTTCAATGCCCACATCCTCTCGGACGAGGCTTCCGCGGGGAGTGTCGTGGTCGGCACGGGCATATCGGCCACATTGTTGTTGTTTTTCCAGCAATCATTTGAGAGGATGCTACCATATCTCGTCATCGCCGCCGTGGTCATCCTGATCGACCTCGTGTTCGGCATCAGGGCCGCCAGGCGCAAGGGCGACCGGATCAGGATAAGCCGGGCGATACGCCGCACGATAGGAAAGGCGGTGGAGTACTTCTGCTGGGCGGTGCTGGCCTCCAGCCTCGCCGTGGCGACGGGCTACACGGTCATCGAGACGGGGCTGATGCTCGTAGTCATCGGCGTGGAGCTGACCTCCATCGCCCAGAACTGGTACTTCTGGAAGTTCGGCCACAAGGCGAAGGTGAAGGTGGACGCGGCCAAGGTCATCGAGGCCGTGGTCGAGGCAAAGACCGGGGCGAACATCGAGGGGGCGATAACGATAAAAAAAACGGAGGAATCCGAAAACAAAGAGAAGGTCAAGATCGATGGCAAGGAAGATTAACTACATCATAGTGCACTGCACCGCCACGCCGGAGGGCAGGTGGGTGACGAACGAGGAGATAACGAGGTGGCACAAGGCACGCGGGTTCCGCACCATCGGCTACCATTATGTCGTCTACCTTGACGGCACGGTGCACGCCGGGAGGCCGGAGAACGAGGTCGGGGCGCACTGTCAGGGGCGCAACGCGGACAGCGTGGGCGTGTGCTACGTGGGAGGTCTCGACAAGTCCGGAAAGGCCAAGGACACGAGGACGCTTGCGCAGAGGGAGGCTCTCACGAAGCTCCTGAAGGATCTGAAGGCGAGGTACCCGAACGCGGAGATAAGAGGCCACAGGGACTTCGCCAGGAAGGCGTGCCCGTGCTTCGACGCGACAAGCGAATACAAGGCCTTGTGAGTTGTCAAAATATGAAAATTGTTTGACGCAAATATATTGACGTGTTATGAAAGAGATTATCAATTTCCTGAGGCTCCTGTGGGAGCTTCCGCAGAACCTCCTGGGGTTCATCCTCTTCCAGGTCTACAGTCTGGACTGCATGTGTATGGAGGTTACCTACGGCGATGTCCGCATCCTCTACTCGGAGAGGATGAAAGGCGGCATAAGCCTCGGGCGGTTCATCATCCTCCCGTGGCGTTACCGCGGGGATTACAGCAAGGGATCGTACATAGAGATGAGCCACATGCACGAGTGGGGACATACAAGGCAGTCGCTTTATCTCGGATGGCTCTACCTTGTCGTGATCGGGCTTCCGTCGCTCCTTTGGGCGTGGGCGCACTCCGCGTTCAGGAGGCTGCGGACGGTGGACTACTACTCGTTCTGGACGGAGCGGTGGGCTGACAGGCTCGGAGGCGTGAGGCGATGAAGCCGGGGTGGATCCTTCTGCTTGTCGCCGCGCTGGTGGCGGCTGTCTCCGTCCTGAGCTGGAGGCTGGGCTACCACGCGGCGGTCGCCGAAGCCATCGAGACACCCAAGGCTGATACCCTGATCATAAGGGACACCGTCACCGTCGAGACCCCCGTCCCCATCCTAACCACCATCACTGACACACTCCTTGTCGCCTATCCCGACATCGTGATCATACACGACACCACCTTCGTCCAGCTCCCCAAAGAGCGGAAGGAATATTCCGGCAAGGACTATCGTGCGATAGTGTCCGGCTACCAGCCAAGCCTCGACCAGATCCAGGTCTTTCCGGAAACGAAGACAGTCACCAAGATCTTTTCCGCGCCGTCACGAAAAAGATCTCATTTTGCCCTATCCCTTCAGGCCGGTTACGGCATAACCTTCCAGGACAACCGCATCACCCCGCTACCCTACATCGGCGCTGGTCTCTCCTACAGCCTTGTCGAGTGGTAGTAACGTGAACAAATGGTTAGAAATAGGACTCGTGGTGACGGATGGACTCGTTGGCGGTGCGGGTCTCCAGAGGGGTGTAGAGGTCGGTCATCTGGAGTGAGTGATGACGGGCTTGGTCACGAACAGAAAGGAGATCGGTGCGGGCCTTGATCAGATCCGTTATGCCGGTGTCCTTGAGGCTGTAGAACTTGTACTCGGAAGGGAGCCTCAGATCCTTCTTCAGATGGTAGGTCCAGAAGTCTCCGAAATGCTTAGCCGGATGGTGTGCAGGTCCAGGACGAAAGCCGGAACTAAAAAGATACCAGTCAGCGGGGTTTGACAGCACATCAAGGTCGAGCATCAGTTTGAGAACACAATCAGGAAGGGTTACCACGGCATCCTTCCGGTTCTTTGAATATTCGGCCCTGACGGAAATGGTGCCTCCCTTTACCGAAATGTCACCGATCCTGATGTGGCTCATCTCCTTAGGGCGTATGAAGCAATAATAGAGAACATAGCAAGCCAAAAGATAGTGGCGGTTGCGGTCGCTGCAATATTCACGGATGGCAAGCATCGTCTCCTTCGGGATGACGGTGCGGTTCTTTGCACATTTGCGCTTACCCTGAACGGCAGTAAGATTCGCCGTGAAGTCCTCGCTGATGTAGTTCTTCTCCATAAGCCATCCGGCAAAGCTGCGAAGCCAAGAGAGGTAATTGTCTCTGGTTCTGGCAGCCTTCCCGCAATCAAGCCATAGCCAGTCGAGAAACTTCGAGACAACTGATGACTTTAATTGATAGACATAGCACACCGGTTTGTGTTGTTCGCTGTTCCAGCCACGGAACACGTTCAGGAACGAAGTGTAGCCATTGTAGGTCTTGACGCGCATGATGTCCGATTCCGTCAACTTGTACAGATAGCGGTAGTATTTCTCACAGACATCATCAAAAAGAGTGTATTCCTCCGGATTGTTCAGGGACAGGTAGGGATTCCATCCTTGCGAGAGCTGGTCGTTGATGTTGATGACCATGTCGTTGGCGTACCTTCTGCGGGCGGTCACGCCTTTTATCTTAGGCACAGACACCCTCTTTCTTCTCATGCGACCGGTTTCCGGATCGAGGCAATAGAATTCAACATACCAACGCTTTCCTTCGGCGACCTTTGCCGGAATAAAGCCATTCGTCGTGCGGAGACTTGAAGACATTTTTTTTGTTGGGGAAATTTTTGAACTCCCCAACAAAGGTTTGACAGGAACCGGCTCAGACAGCGAATTTTTTTGGCGCAAATCTGGCGCAGCATTTTTGACAATTTTGCCGCAATTCCTTGATTTACAAGAAGTTGCGGCAAATTCGTAGCGGGGGAAGGACTCGAACCTCCGGCCTCCGGGTTATGAGCCCGACGAGCTACCAACTGCTCTACCCCGCGATGTTGGACTACAAAGGTAGGAATATTTTTCTGAAATGCAAAACATATTTCAAAAAAATGTTCGGATCTGAATCACTCTGTAGGAAGTCTCCTTCTGAAATTTTGGTAACGTGCAAAATTTCAGAAGGAGACTTCCTACAGATATATGTTCTACAGATTTCTTATCCTTATATATTCATAAACACCTTCATTCCGGCGATGTCGGTCTTGGCGAAGGATTTCTGCTCACCGGTGGTGAGGTTCTTGAGCTGGATGACGCCGGCCTCGACCTCGTTGCCACCGTTGATGGAAAGGAACGGAATGGACTTCTTCTCGGCGTAGTCAAACTGCTTCTTGAGTTTTGACGGCTCCGGATAAACCTCAACGGAGACACCTTCTGAGCGCAACGCGGCGGCGACAGGAAGGACGTAGCGAAGCTCTTCGACACCCATACAAGCGAACAGAAGCGTGGTGCTGGAAGCCAATGACTTAGGGAACTTATCCAAGCCTTTCAAGACATCATAGATCCTATCGGCGCCGAAGCTGATGCCCACTCCTGACATATCCGGAAGACCGAATATTCCGGTAAGATTGTCGTAACGACCGCCTCCGCAGATGCTTCCGATCTGGAAATCAAGGGCTTTCACCTCAAAGATGGCACCTGTGTAGTAATTCAGGCCACGGGCAAGGGAAAGATCGATCTCTACCGGGCATTTTACACCGGCAGCATCGATCAGGCCGAAAAGTTCCTCAAGCTCGTCAAGACCTTTGAGGCCTGTCTCGGAAACGAGTCCGGAAGCGGAGCCGCCGTTCATCAGCGAGCGCATCGAAGCCAGTTTCCCGGAAGTGGAACCGGACAGTTTCAGAATCTGCTCGATCACGGCGATCGCACCGTCGGTCAGACCTTTCTCACGCATCTCCTCCTCAACGCTCTCAAGGCCGATCTTGTCAAGTTTGTCAATGGCCACAGTGATGTCAACCACCTTGTCCGGGAATCCGCAGATCTCGGCGAAACCCGTCAGGACCTTCCTGTTGTTGATCTTCACGAGCACATTCACGTCCAGAAGGCTGAACACCTTGTCCACAATCTGCACGAGTTCAAGCTCATTGACCTGAGATTTGCTGCCGATCACGTCCACGTCGCACTGGTAGAACTCACGGTAACGTCCCTTCTGCGGCCTGTCTGCCCTCCAGACCGGCTGGATCTGGAAACGCTTGAACGGGAAGGAGATCTCGTTCTGGTGCTGGACCACGAAACGGGCAAAAGGCACGGTCAGGTCGTAGCGAAGACCTTTCTCACAAATCTCTTTGGAAAGAGCGACACTGTTCACTCCCCCTTCCTCATTGCGGTAATCCTCAAAGTTGACCTTTGAGAAACAGTCACCGGAGTTCAGGACTCTGAACAGAAGCTTGTCCCCTTCCTCGCCATATTTTCCGAGCAAGGTTGACAGATTCTCCATAGCCGGAGTCTCGATCTGGGCATAGCCGAAAGTCCTGAAGACCTTCTTGATGGTGTCGAAGATATAATTCCTTTCGGCCATATTCTGCTGACCGAAATCACGTGTCCCCTTAGGGATTGACGGTTTCTGACTCATAATCGTTATTTTTCCACTTTATCGGCCTTGTAGCCAAGTTTTTTGATAGCGTCCGCAAGGGTCTTCTCATCGGTCTTACGGCGGTCGTACTTGATCTTGATTGTCTGATCCTTGAGAGAGACCTTCAAGTCCTTGACTCCCTTGAGGAACGCCAGATTCTCATTGAGTTTGTTCACGCATTTGTCACAATGCATATTCGTCGCGAAAACAACCTCGCCGACATTCTTGTCGGCGGGTGCCTCCGTCGCAAAACCCTCGGAAGGAGCAGCCTGAGCCGCGGCAAAAGGCGCAGCCAACATCACGGCCGCGACCGCTATCAATAATATTCTTTTCATAATCTACAACCTTATGGCAGCAGCGTGGTTATCCGCGCCAAGGTTCATCCTGCAAAGATAGTGATTTAATCGTTCTTTGTCGCCCTCCAGAGCGTCAATCTCACGCCAAGATTGATCCGCCGTCCCATAATAGGCCCCCAGACACAGCTGGCATCGAAGCCTGGAGTCCAAGGAGTCCATTCCCCGGCGGCGTTCCTATCCCCCACCAGCACGTGCATCTGGGTGAAATTCGTGATGTTCTCAACCCCAGCATAGATGTCGAACCCACGGAAACGCCTGGTTATCTGCGCATAGAGCAATGGATAGACCGGAGTGCGGCCATCAGGATAAAGCAGTTCCCCACCATCATCCTTCAGATCTTTCATAAAGTCATACACCCTCGCCGAACCGTTCACGGAAGCGGTGAAATCGAATATCCATCGGCTCAGATTTGTCTTATACTGAAGGTTCAGCACCCCCTTGAAGCAGCTGAGCATCGGCTTCTCCACCAATTCGCCACCATAATTCTCCTGCCGGGCGTTGGTGTAGCGCCCGGTCAAAGCCACGGTGAAGCGGTCAAATGGCTCGACATTGAAATCCACCTGCCAGTTATCTGAATATGAGCGTCTTCCATCGGAATCAAAGAACCAGATGTCACGTCCGCCGTTCACATCTGTGCCCGGCACCTCATAATCCACCATCAACTGACGCGCGAACTGGGTCCTGAAATAATCAAAGCTGACATAAGTCTTGGAAGGATCGACCCCGAGCGGCATATAAAAAGTAAGGTTTCCTCCGAATGTCCACGAATCCTCAAGCAGCCGCTCCATACAATTCCCTTGGAGCCTGCTGTGGGTGGACATCACACCGATATTGTCTGCGACCGGATCCGCGTACCTCAGTCCCCTGCCGCCGTTCGCTCTGGCCACGAACCATTCCGCCGGTGAATATTTCAAAGTCACCCTCGGAGCCAACTTGAACCCGCTCCCCTTGTACCAATCAGCGCTGACTCCGACAATTGATGTGAATATGTCCCCGGCGTGGAAGGTATATTCCCCGTAAGCACCGCCGAAGAAATGATCCGCGATTCCGGAATATGGACGCTGCCCATTCCAATTCTCACCACTCCACAGGCCGTAGTCCAATTTTGCGACAGCCTCGTCAATGTGGTCGAACGTGCCGGAAAGGCCGACAGTGAAGTCGTGCGACTCATTCAACATATTCCTGTAGAGGAGGTTGATGAAGCCCGACTGTTGGCTCGCAAGGTAGGATGACGCGCCGAACCAGGAGTCGCTTTTCTGCCACGACCAGTCCGCTATGGCGGCTATGCTGGAGGAGCCGTCCTCGCGAAGAGGCTTGCCGACTTTCAGGTAGGCGTTCAGGAGACTGTTCGTGATGTCGGTGCCCCAAGGGGATTCCGAGAGATATTTTGCGAAAGAGTTCCCTTCTGTTGGTTCCAGGATAAACTCATCTGAAGCCCAACGAGGTTCCATCCCGCTTTTGTCATAGCCGTCCATTCCACCCTGCCGATGGTCCCGGACAGCTTTCACGCCCCAGCGTACCTGAAGTTCGGGAGTATAGTAAAGCCACCTGTTGGCCACATTAAACTGCAACATCTTAGGATCATCACGGAAGCCATCATCGTTCATATCGTAGGTCTTGAAGTTCCCGCTGACGTGTCCTAACAGAATCGTATAGACCGTCGGGCTGAGTTGCCAGGCCGATGTCGCATTGAAATCCGCCTTGGTGTCGCTCATCATCGAAGCCTGGATGAAAAGCGGTTTCTCCTCGGTAGGCTTCTTGTGCTCAAGATTGATCTGTCCGGTCATTGATTCCAAGCCGTTGATCACGGACGGGGAGCCCTTCGCGATCTGGATGCTCTCCAGCCATGGCCCTGGAACATAAGACAGTCCATATGGAGCGGTTATCCCCCTCATCACCGGACGGTTCTCGTCCAGCATCTGCGTATATGTCCCGGAAAGGCCCAGAAGCCTTATCTGACGCGCTCCCGTGACAGCGTCCGAATAGCCGACTGTCACGCTGGCCGAGTTCTCAAAGCTTTCCGCAAGGTTGCAACAGGCCATCTTCTGAAGTCCCGAGGCCGAGATAAGTTCCGTCCTCAAGGTCTTTCCTCTTGAGATGCTATTCTCCTGATGACCGACAAAAACCGTCGCGTTGAGACTGTCTTTCCTATCCTTATATATAGAGGTAGTGTCAACCGACTGGGCTGACATGCCAACGGACAACACCGTGGCCATAATAGAAGCAATGATAGTCTTTCTCATAATTCACATCATAAGCCAAGCGCGTCGTGCGCCGTTCCTTCAAATAAAGTTATTCGCTGGATGCAAATATAATAATTGATTATTAAGAAAATGATTAAATTTGTACAAAATCTCGCAACCAGAGAAACCAAAACGTTTTCAGGCTATATGAACACAAAAGAATTCGTCAAATGGGTGCTGGCCGTGCTGTGCGGCCTGTTCATCTGGGGCATCGTGAAGTTCTTCATGTTCTTTATGATGCTCGGCTCAATGATTGCCTCTGCGGCTTCATTCTCCGGAGGCTCCGGCGCCGTTATTCCCAAGGAGGGTGTCCTGCTGATGGACATGTCTAAATTCGAGATCACTGAACAGACTCAGGAAAGCAACCCGCTCACCTCCATCCAAGGCAGAGAGATCGCTTTGGTCGGACTTAACGATGCCGTCAAGGCAATCCACAAAGCCGCCGAGGATCCGGGTGTGCAGTACATCCTCGTAAAGACAGACGGCGCCTCCACCAGCCTTACCAAACTGGAGGAACTCCGCAAGGCCCTCACAGATTTCAGGAAGAGCGGCAAGGCAGTGATAGCATATGGCGAGGCGTTCACTTCCGGAAGCTACTACCTCGCGTCAGTGGCCGACAAGATCTACACGACGAGGCATCACGGCGGCAACAACTTTATGTTGGGAATAAGCGGGAGCATGTTGTTTCTCAAGGATCTGCTCGACAAGCTCGGTGTAAACTACCAGCTCATCCGCCACGGCAAGTACAAGAGTGCCGGCGAAATGTACGTCAAGAACGCGCCAAGCCCTGAGAATATGGAGCAGAACCAGGCGATGATCGACTCCATGTGGGAAACGGTGGCCGCGGAGACCGCAGGGAGCAGGGGTGTGAGCGTGGACTCACTCAACTACTTCATCGATCACCTTTCCATAGCCCTTCCTGAAGATATGGTGAGCCACAACCTCGCCGACGAGGCTCTCTCCGTTGAGGAATATAAGGGGAAACTCGCCGACCTGGCCGGCAAGGACAGCTACAAGGATGTGAAATTCATCCCGTTCAGCGACTATGCCGCCGCCAAGGCAACGCCGAACCTGACCGCCAAGAAAAACATCGCCGTCATCTACGCCAACGGGAATATCCTTGAGCAGGATGACCCGAACAACATCAGCGGCGACCGTTTCGCCGGCATCATCGCCAAGGTAAGGGCGGACTCAACCGTCAAGGCTGTCGTGTTCAGGGTCAACTCTCCTGGCGGTACAGTGCTGGCTGCCAGCAAGATCAAGGAAGAGATCGACCTCACCAGAGCAGTCAAGCCGGTCATCGCCTCTTACGGTGACTATGCTGCTTCCGGCGGTTACTGGATCTCCAACAGCTGCGACCACATATTCACAAACGCGACGACTCTCACCGGTTCGATCGGTGTGTTCTCCGCCATCCCTGAGTTCGGGAAGACTCTAAAGGACATAGCGCGCGTGAATATGGTGCCGGTCAAGTCCCACAAGCATTCCGATATGCTTTCGCTGACCCGTCCGTTTGACGCCGGGGAGACAGCCTGGATGCAGGTTTATGTTGACGACATCTACAACAGTTTTGTGAGCATAGTCGCGCAGGGACGTGATATGACTTTCGAGGCGGTGGACGAGATCGCTCAGGGACGTGTCTGGACCGGAGCCGACGCACTTAAGATCGGTCTCGTGGACGAGATCGGAACGTTGGAGGATGCGATAAAGTACGCGGCGTCGATGGCCGGGGACGCTGAGGTAGAGAACTGGGGCATCGTAAGTTATCCTAAGCCTTTGACGGTGATGGAGCAGTTGCTGCAGCAGTTTGGCAAGACCACCAACCCGGAGGAGGCCATGGCCAACGCACTGGCCGGAACTCCGCTGGAGGGCGTGGCGAAGAATCTGCTTGACTGGCAGAGGAGCTGGGCGAAAGGCCAGGGAGACCTTGTCTTCGCGAGAATGCCGTTCGAGATAGAGATCAGATAAGACGGATCACTGTGACGGTGGCTGTGGCCTTCGTCACCTTCACGGAGTCATCGATGCGATGACCTACCAATGCGAGAATATGGAAGCCTTCGTCAGCGATGACGAGGGCTTTTTTCTTTTCAAGAATATCAAGTTTAAGGTCCACGAACATATCACTGAGCTTCTTGCGGCCACGCATTCCAAGCGGGCGCATCCAGTCGCCTGGTTGCCAATGTCTTATTGTGAAAGGGAACGGGAGATCCAGTTTAGTCTCTCCTACGCTTGTCTTCACGTCCTTCACATCGTCCGACAGCGAGACGGAAAACTTTATTCCGTTCAATGAATATGTTCCTGGGCCATTGATGGTTAGGTCAGTCGCTTCGGCAAGCTCTGCGACCGGAGATATAACAACCTCCCGAGCCGAAGTCACGGCAAGATATTCATCAACAACGAACGTCCTGCCACTGACGGTACCGTCACTTTTCAGGACAGAGGCAAGGTCCGCGACTACGGAGGAAGTGAACCCGAAAGGTTCCAAAAGACGGAAAAGGACATATTCCCAATTCTTTTTAGCCGTAAGCTTCTGATGGTCAATAACAGGAAGGCCATTACCATCAAGCCGTACAACCTCCGCCGAAACCGAACGGACATATTCATCAGCGATGGATTGAACCTGCGCGAACCGCTCCATATCCTCGTTCAACGTTGTCAGGAACGACGGATTCAACCTTCCAAAAAGCGGGAATATCTCATTGCGGATGCAGTTGCGCTTGTAGGCGGAATCAGCGTTGGTGCTGTCCTCGTGCCAACACAGCCCGCGCGATACGGCATATTCATAAATATCCCCGCGTGAGAAATCGAGAAGCGGCCGGATAAGTCGGGCGTCCGAACCCAGAAGGGACGAACTGCGGCGCATTCCGGTCATTCCTTTCACCCCAGTGCCACGCAACATATTCAGAATCATAGTCTCAGCATTGTCGTTGGCATTGTGAGCGACAGCCAAAGCGGCAAATCCTCGCTCCCGACAGACCTCCGCGAACCAGGCGTAACGCAGCTCCCTCGCCGCCATCTCGATGCTTACACCATTCGAGGCGGCATATTCCTCTGTGTAAAAATCTGTTTTTATGAATATGACGCCGTGGCTTTCGGCCCATTCCCTGACAAGAGTCTCGTCCGAGTCACTCTCCTCTCCCCTCAGGTGGAAATTGCAGTGAGCCAGCGCGAAACACCTCCTGACCGAGGAATTGAGAAACAGCTCCGCCATACACATCGAGTCAACCCCGCCGCTGACAGCCAAAAGAACCGCCTCTCCATCAGGAAGCAGCCCTTTCAGGATTCTGTCAAAACGTTCCTGCATATTCAGGAATTTTATTTCTTGCTTGCGAACGTGTACGTGAAGCCGAACTGGAGAGCCTGCGCGAACTGCACCCTCCTGCCGGTGTTGCCGTCCTTGTCCGTAACAAGGACAGTGTCGTCGTAGATGAGGTTGGTCGTGATGTTCAGCGAGAAGAACCTGCTGAGCTTCCACATCATGCGGGTGTCCCAGTTCACACGGATGTTCTTCGGATTCTTCAGATAGTTTGAGAACAGGAGCAGATGCGTCGAGCCCTCGAAATTGTCATTGACCTTGACCTTGGCATCGGCGGTCAGCTGGGCACCGAACTCGAAACGGGCTGGTTTATAATAGTTTCCAGTCTTATAGAGTCCTTTCTCGTCCTTTTCATCCTTGTACGTCTCCTTATCCTCATACTTCTTCTTCCTCTCCATACCATTGTTCTTCCTCAACTTCTCGTTCCCCACAATCGTGAAACCACCGGTGATAGGCGCCATGTTGACAGTCAGCCATTTGCTCGGCACCCAGTCAATACCAAGACCCAGATTGACAGTTCCCGGAGAAAGAATGCTGGACTTGAGCACACGGGCGTTTCTCCAATCCTTGCTGGATGGCTCCTTGTCCTCCTCCACGGCCGGAGTCGGGTAGTTGTAACCGTTGGCGAACTGGCTGAGGAACGTGAACTTGGCGGAGTAGTTCAAAGTCTTTGTTGCCTTGTAGCCCCAAGTGCTCTCGAACAGGATCCGGTCCTTGTTCTTCTGGATGATCGGCTTGTCGGCGGAATAAAGGAATCCGTAGTCCAGCTGGAGACGGTTGTTCCAGTACTTCTCACCTTTCTTCCACTTCGCGTTGCCATCAATGTAGGCGCTCAACGCATAGTTGTTGTAACCTCCCTTCGCCCAGTTCGTGAAACTACTCTGGACAAAGTTCAGGTTCGTCATCAACGACTTGTTCCAATAGTCCGGTTTCGGAGCCACGACCTTTGTCTCCTCTGTCTGTGTCAGAAGCTTTGCGGCGGCGGCCGCGGCTGACTGGGCGTTTCTCCATGTCGTGTCCGTCTGCGCCGGCGCAGCGAACGTAACGAGCGCAAGAGCCACGGACAGCATTGTTCGTTTAATCGCTTTCACGTTCATAGTCAGTTTATTATATTCCCAATTAATAAGAGATCGCGAACACGACCCTCTGCTTTGAAGGCTTGCCGGAGTAGATGTCCTTGCCCTCCTCCTCGCAGACAAAGCTGTCCACAGGGATGCAACGGATCGTGGCCTTTGTCTCGTCCTTGATCTTCTGCTCGGTCTCGGCCGTGCCGTCCCAATGGCAGAGCAGGAACTTGCCTGTGCCGATCTTGGCCTTGAACTCCTCCCAGTCGTCGCACTTCTCAACGTGTGACGCGCGGAAGTCGAACGCCTTCTGGTAGATGGTCTTCTGGATGTCGTCCAGAAGGGCGGCGATTGACTTGTCAAGCCCCTCAAGGGCGACAGTCTGCTTCTCCAGGGTGTCTCTTCTGTGAACCTCTACAGTGCCGTTCTCCAGGTCACGAGGTCCCATAGCCAGACGTACAGGGACTCCCTTGAGCTCCCACTCGGCGAACTTGAATCCAGGACGCAGGGTGTCACGGTCATCAATCTTGACAGTATGTCCTTCGGCCTCAAGGGCTTTCTTCAACTGAGCCATCTTGTCCAAGATCTTCGTGTGATCCTCTTCGGTCTTGTAGATCGGAACCATAACGACCTGGATAGGGGCCAGAGCCGGCGGAAGGACAAGTCCGTTGTCATCGCCGTGAGCCATCACGAGGGCTCCCATAAGCCTCGTGGAAACGCCCCAGGATGTGGCCCACACGTACTGCTGCAGGCCTTCCTTGTCTGTATATTTCACATCGAACGACTTGGCGAAGTTCTGGCCGAGGAAATGAGATGTTCCGGCCTGGAGAGCCTTCCCGTCCTGCATCATCGCCTCGATGGTAAGGGTGTCGAGCGCGCCGGCGAATCTCTCGTTAGGACTCTTGTGTCCCACGATCACAGGCAGAGCCATAAACTCACGGGCGAACTTCGCGTACACCTGAACCATTCTCTGTGCCTCTTCCTGAGCCTCCTGCGAGGTCGCGTGGGCCGTGTGGCCCTCCTGCCAAAGGAATTCGGCGGTGCGGAGGAAAAGCCTTGTGCGCATCTCCCAGCGGACAACGTTAGCCCACTGGTTGCACATGATAGGGAGATCCCTCCATGATGTGATCCAGTTCTTATATGTGCTCCAGATGATGGTTTCGGAGGTAGGTCTTACGATAAGCTCTTCCTCAAGCTTCGCGGACGGATCCACGACAACGCCCTTTCCGTCAGGGTCGTTCATAAGCCTGTGATGGGTGACGACGGCGCACTCCTTGGCGAATCCCGCCACGTGCTCGGCCTCCTTGCTGAAGAAGGACTTAGGAATGAAAAGCGGGAAATAGGCGTTCACAGCGCCGGTTTCCTTGAACATAGTGTCAAGGGCGTGCTGCATCTTCTCCCAGATCGCGTAGCCATAAGGCTTTATCACCATACATCCCCTGACGGCGGACTGCTCTGCCAAGTCTGCCTTCACAACCAGATCATTGTACCACTGAGAATAGTTCTCAGACCTTTTTGTCACTTCCTTTGCCATATATTCTTTGCTGTTTTTGTCAATTATTCTTATTATTGTGCAATATTCCGAAAGGTATGGATTTTGTTCACTAGAGAACATTTGTGTGGCCGACACCTTTGGATACGGCCACGAAGTTACGAATTAATTGTCAAATATAGGAGATTCAGAAATGAAAACACGCACAATCCTCTTTATCTCGGCGCTTCTGGCACTGACTTCGTGCGGTTCAGCGGCGCGGTTTGCCAGTGATGCTTCCAGGCAGAAGTATCAGGATGGAATCTACTATACATCCAATGCCAAGGTCCATCAAGCCGAGGAGGCAGCCACCTCCGCAAATGACGAGGAGACCGACCTTCTTGTGGCAAAGACAAAGAACTCCCCGATCTTCATGAAGAGCGGAGAAAAGGTTGACACTCTGTTCATCCCTGAGAACAAAGCGGCGAGAATAGATTTCAACAACACTGACAACACCACATCCGTTTACCTCTACGACAACGGTTTCGACACCTGGGCCGCCTACCAACCTTGGTACGCGACATCCTGGTATTCCTGGAACCGTCCTTTCTTCACCTCGATCTACTGGGGCGCGAATCCTTGGTACTATGGTGGCTGGTACTCACCGTGGCACTATGACCCTTGGTATTATGGATATTCCTGGGGGTGGGGCAATCCGTGGTATTACAGCGGATGGTACGACCCTTGGTACTGGGATCCTTGGTACTATAGCGGATGGTACGGTGGCTGGTATGGAGGCTGGTGCGGCGGCTGGTACGATCCGTGGTATTACGGAGGCTGGGGCTACGGCCATCATCACCACCACGACCGTGACTTCTTCGGTCCTGGCAGCGGACGGGTTTACACTCCACGTCTTAGCACAACCGGCTCAAGCAGAAGAAGCGGAATCGGGTCCTCTTCAAGGAGCGCCGGAGTGAGAAGTTCCTCAATGACCAGATCAAGAAGCGGCATCGGATCAACAAGATCCTCAATGTCAGCGACTACCACAAGGTCTTCAAGCCTTGGCGGACGCACAAGCGGCACAAGGTCATCAATATCCTCGGTCAACAGGCCGGCATCCTCATCCGTAAGATCCTCATCAGCAAGATCATCCTCGGTAAGGTCTTCGTCTGACAGGTCCTCATCCGTCAGGTCATCGGTCGGCGGCACTGTCAGATCCAGCGGATCATCATCATTCGGGACCTCTACCGGCTCATCTTCAGTCAGGTCATCCTACGGCAGCAGCCGTTCGTCATCCTCTTCATCCTCGACGATGTACTCTAGACCGGCAAGCGGTAGCAGAAGCTCAAGCGGAACGACATCCAGCGTATTCTCTACAGGATCAAGCAGAAGTTCCTCAACAGGCAGCTACAGGTCTTCGGGATCTTCCTACAGGTCTTCGTCAAGCAATGATTATTCTTCCGGCTCGACGAGGAGCTCAAGCAGCTACTCCACAGGCAGGAGCTCAAGTTCATATTCTTCCGGCAGCTCAAGCCGCAGCAGTAGCAACTATTCCGGCGGCGGGTTCTCCGGTGGCGGATCATCCAGAAGTTCAGGTGGTTCGTACGGCGGAGGAGGCGGCTCCAGAAGCGGTGGCGGAAGAAGGTAACCATAACCACTAAAACAATAGAAATAATGAGAAAGGCAATGTTCACTGCGCTTTTGTCATTGACCGCGGTAGCGGCCGGGGCGCAGACAATGTACGACGGGCTGACATTCAGCCAGAACAACTACTACGGAACGGCAAGGTCGATAGGTATGGGCAACGCGATGACGGCAGTCGGCGGCGACCTCGGGTCAATCGGTATCAATCCTGCGGGATCGGCAGTGGCGGGATACTCCCAGTTCACGATCACGCCGAATCTCACGCTCAGTTCGATGAACTCATCCTACAGCGCCTACCCTGTCGGAGGAGTTGACAACTTCTCCAATGAGAGACGCGAGAGTCTCACCAGATTCTCGATGCCGAACATCGGTGCGACATTCAACTGGAAAACCGGCAGCGGGAGCGGTCTGACCGCCATCACTTATGGATTTGTCGTCAACGGGACGAACAATTTCACCGGCAAGATGATGGCAGGCGGCAGGAACGACAAGACAAGTTACATCAGTTCCATGGCTGTGGCGGCCGAAGGTTATGACATGGATTTCCTTAACGGATATTCCATCAACAGCAACAACGAGAGAGTAGACAGAGGTTGGGACTACCCCTACTACTACCCTGATGATTACACCAATGACCCTAACAAAGGCTCATACGCGCCATGGAATGTGATCGCGAACGTCCAGGCAGGAGCGCTTTCCAATTTCGGAGACTCTAACGATCCGGCCTATTACTGGCGCTACATAGGTGCGACAGAAATCTATGAGCAGACTGGAGAGAAGGATGCCGACGGCAACTACATCTACAACATTTCCCTTCCTGGAGCGTTGAACCAGGCATACGGCAGGAACGTAACAGGAAGCAAATACGACGCGTTGCTCAATGTCGGGTTCAATTTTGGAGAGACGTTCTTCCTCGGAGCGAATCTCGGAATAACCTCCCTCAACTACAACTATGATGAATATTTCAAGGAAGCCGCGGAGAACCCGTCGGCATTCGAGATGGACTTCGGAGAGAAAGGCAAGACCTACTTCAGCGACTATCGCACCCGTTACTCCTACACGGCGGACGGAAGCGGAGTTTACGGCAAGTTCGGATTTCTTTGGAGACCTGTGGACGGGATACGCATAGGTGGAGCCGTCCAGACACCGACAATCATGGAAATCAACGAACGTTGGAGACAAGATGTCAATGTCAACTACACCGACGCCTCATTCAACGGGTCGGCCAAGACGCCTGAGGGGGATAATTCCTACAGAATACGCTCGCCTTACAGACTCAACGCTGGAGCGGCGTTCACCTTCGCCGGGATGGCTCTCATCAGCGCGGACTACGAGATGACCGACTACAGCACGATGAAGTTCACGAGCAAGGAAGGCGGATGGAATGACGACAGTTTCAGAAATCTGAATGACGAGATACGTGACTGCATGGGAGTGTCGCACATGGTCAGGATCGGTACGGAATTTAAGCCGGTACCGGAATTTGCGGTGCGCGCCGGCTACAATTTCACCACCACTCCTGAATATGTATATAACGGAAATGAGAAGACGAAGTTGAACGACAGAATCAACGCATTCTCCATAGGCCTCGGATATTCATCAAACGGATCGTTCTTCGCGGACATCGCGGCAAGGCTGACCATGCTGTCGGACGAATATATCTCACCTTACGCCGACTACCTTAAAGATCTGGCTTCTCCGATGATCCTCAACAAGAGGGACCTCTACAGCATCACGGCGACCTTCGGGTGGAGATTCTAAAGGTTTTTCAGATAGGAGATTGAATCCGGACCTTCGTTGAAAAGGAGGTCCATGATGGAAAGATTCGGAACGAAACCGTACTTTCGGGCAAAGACCTGGAAGTACGGTTTTTCCAGATTCAGGTCTTTCAATATCTTGTCCGGACGTTTCGGGTGGATGAGTTCCCGGTAATCCATTCCGTAGCGGCCGGAATCCAGCGGAATCTCACGGGAACGGACGGGGACATATTCATCGGTCATCCTCAGGTCCACCGAGACGCCGGTCTTCCGGAGGAAGAACCTGATCAGTTGTAAATCAAGGTCGAACAACGTCTCTGGTTGTGAATCCAGGATTCCAAAGAGTTCGTCCTTGTAATATTCAAAATAGGCGGAAGATTCGTAGGCGGAGGCAATCGCCCGTTCGGTGCGGATCAGCCACGGTGTCGAGTAATCCACCTTGATCTCGGTGATCGGCAGCTCATGGGTTCCGCTTTCGTGGACAATCGGGAAATTCAAGCTCTGAGGACCGTCGGCGGCATAGTAACGGAAGCGGTTCCGCCATGATTGCTTCTGATAATGCTCGCAGGCCTCAAGGTAAACAACAGAAGGCTTCACCCTGTCCGGAGACAAGATGAAGTCTTTAGCCATCAATGCGAAATAGCTGACCGGCGGAAACCACGCCACACTCAGCAGCACGGCCGCCTCTTCAGGCCTATTCGAATTCGCCCTTCTCGTGAGAGTCGTTTGCCCTGATGATTCCACGCTTCGAGCTTCTGATGAAATTCAGGATCGTGTCACGCTCCTCGCTCTGAGGGAATCCGGCCTCGACCTTGGCGCAGCCGTCGGTGATGTTGTAGCCGGCGAAATAGATCGTGTCGTAGATGTCCTTGATGTTGCGGATCACGTCGGAGGAGAATCCGCGGCGGCGGAGTCCCACGATGTTCACACCTGAATAGCAGATCGGATCGCGGCCGCAGAGGACGTAAGGAGGGATATCCTTGTTGATCTTGGACATTCCGCCGACCATCGCGTGACATCCGATCTTGGAGAACTGGTGAGCCTTCGCTCCGCCTCCGACAATCGCCCAGTCATCAACAACGGTCTCGCCTGCTATGCCGACAAAGCTTACAAGAATGCAATGATTGCCCACAACACAGTCGTGCGCCACATGGACATAGGACATAAGCAGTGTGTTGCTGCCAATCTTCGTCACGCATTTGCCGCTGGCCTTGGTGCCACGGTTGATCGTCACACACTCGCGGATGGTGACATTGTCGCCGATCTCCACGTATGTGACCTCACCCTCATATTTAAGATCCTGAGGGATGGCGCCTACCACAGCACCTGGGAATACCTGGCAATTCTTTCCCATCTTGACGTATGAATATATCATCGCATGCGGATGGATCTTGCATCCGTCTCCGATCTCCACATCGTCATCGATGAAGGCGAAAGGACCGATCTCAATGTTGTCGCCAAGTTTCGCCTTAGGGCTCACTGACGCTAATGGTGAAATTGTGTTCATATCTGTTTGTTTTATCAGCAAGATTTCTCACGGATGGCCTTGGCTGTCCGTGTGTTGATTGTGTGCCCCGGCTTGAAAGCGGTGACCTTGGCCTTGAGATAACCTCCGGCGAGCCTCAGATCTCCGATCAGATCAAGAAGCTTATGCCTTCCGCACTCGTTCGGGAAATGGAGCTTGAGGTTGTTGAGGTAACCGTTGTCGTTTATGGCAAGCTCAGGCACGTTGAAAAGCGCGGAGAGCCTCTCGACCTGCTCCGGCTGGACCGGATGTTCAACTATCACGATGGCGTTATCCACATCCCCACCCTTGACCAGATTGTTCTGGAACAAGTACTCTATCTCGTGGAAGAACACGAAAGTACGGCACGGGCCGATCTCCTTGGCATAGTCCGTGGACTCATCCCAATGCGCGGTCTGCACACCAAGTACCCTGGAGCCGAAGTCCACGGTGATGTCCATCGAAGGCGCGTCGGCCGGAGTGATCCTCACGAATGAGCCGGTCTTTTCGTCACGGATCTCAATCTCCTCTGGAATAGTGACATATTTCCTGTCAGCCTCCTGTTCTTTCAGGCCGTCCTTGGCGATCGCCTCCACATAATAACGGGCGCTGCCGTCCAGAATCGGAACCTCGACATTGTCGATTTCAACAAGGGCATTATCCACGCCCATTCCCGTCAGAGCTGACATCAGATGTTCAATCGTGGACACAGACGCCTCTCCTTTGGAGATAGTGGTACTTCTGGCCGTCGATGACACATTCTCAGCCAAAGCCTCGACGAACGCATCTTCACCGAGATCCACCCTATGGAACACTATCCCAGTGTCCTCAGGAGCCGGCTTGAGAATCATCTTTGAGATCTTGCCGGTGTGAAGCCCCTTACCATGGAACTCATATTCACCCGCAAGGGTCTTTTGCTTATTCAAAGTCATAATCTATCTTTTGCAGGCTGCGTAAAATACAACAGTCTGCAAAGATAGCATGAAATATTTGAATATTCAAGGATTACCCTGCCACTTCGTAGCTATTGGCTACTATTCTTCGCCTTGACGCTTGAATACGGCGTAGCTGCGGAGGTAGTTCTTGAGCGGAAGGGCTGGCGAGCCAAGGAACACCTGGCCTGACTTGCGGATATTTCCGATCACGCCACACTGGGCGCCGATGGTCGTGTTGTCGGCGATGTTCAGATGCCCCGCTATGCCGACCTGGCCGGCGAGGATGCAGTTCTTGCCGATCTTCGTGGAGCCGGCGATTCCGCACTGGGCGGCCATCACGGTGTTGTCTCCGATCTGGACATTGTGGGCTATCTGGCAGAGGTTGTCGATCTTGACCCCGTTGCCGATGATCGTGGATTCCATCTCGGACTTGTCGATGGTCGTCCCGGCGCCGATCTCGACATTGTTGCCGATGATGACATTGCCGATGTGCTCGATCTTCTCCCATGTGCCGTCAGGAAGCGGGGCGTTGCCGAATCCGTCGGATCCGATGACAGCGTTGGCGTGGATGATCACATTGTCGCCGATGACCATTCCCGGATAGATGACGACCCCCGGATAGATAATGCAGTGCGAGCCGATCACGGTGTTGTCGCCGACATAGACATTCTCGTAGATCTTCGTGTAGTCCCCCACCTTGGCGTGATGCCCGACATACGAATGGCTTCCGAGATAGACCTTCTTGCCGAACTTGGTGGTCAGGAACCATGATGAACGGAAGCCTCTGTGCCTCTTGTCCGTACGTCTCTGGGTGGAGACATATTTCAGGAGATCGGCCAAAGACTTGTAGGCGTCATCGACCCGGACCATCGTCGAGGTCACGGCCTCCTTAGGAGTGAAATCCTTGTTGACCAGCAGGACACTTGCCCTGCATGTGTAAACGTATTTCTCGTACTTAGGGTTGGCGAAAAAACACAGCTGCCCCGGTTTGCCATGCTCGATCTTGGCGAACGATGTGACCGTTGCCTGGGGATCGCCTTCCACGGTTCCCCTGAGCACCTGAGCCAATTGCTTTGCGGTAAATTCCATCTTCTTTATGGCGATTAAATCTACAATTTCCAATTACGGAATACAAAGAAAGCAATTTATTTTCATATTCACTAAAATATTCTTATCTTTGCATCGTTGTGAGAGATAGGGGACGAAAGCGTCTCCTATCTTTCGCTTTGTAAAACCAGACTTTATGCGGAAAGAACAGATCATAAGCAGCATTGAGGAGGCCGTGCGCGCCCGCGGATGCTTCATAGTCGATGTCTCGGTCAGCAATGACAACGACATAGTGCTCACCATCGAGAAAGAGGTCGGCGACATGGACCTTGAGGATTGCGTTAGCGTCAATGACGCTTTCCTGGCCGCTTTCGACAAGGACGCGGAGGACTATTCCCTGACCGTCACATCCGCCGGACTCGACCAGCCGTTCAAGGTTCTCAAGCAATATGAAAAGGCGGTTGGCTCCGCTGTGGAGGCAAGGCTTAAAGGCGGGAAGAAGATCATCGGGGTGCTCACCGGAGTGGACGAGGCAGGAATATGCCTGAGATATTCACAGAAAGAAACGGTGGAAGGCAAGAAGAAAAAGGAACTCGTGGAGCACGAGGACCGCATCGGGTTCGCGGAGATCAACTCCGTTGTGCCGCACATAGTGTTCAAGAAATAAGAATATCAAGAATATAAATATGGAAAAGAAAGAAGAAATCACTCTTATTGACGCCTTCAAGGACTTCAAGGAAGAGAAGAACATCGACAGACCGGTGATGATGGGTGTGCTCAAGGACGTGTTCCTCACCCAGATCGCCAAGACCTATGGCTCGGCCGACAATTTCGATGTCATCATCAACGTTGACAAGGGAGACTGCGAGATCTACCAGAACTTCGATGTGGTCGAGGAGGTGGAGAATCCTAACACACAGATCACTCTTGATCAGATCAAGGCCGAGACCGGTGATGACGACTACGAGATCGGGGATGTCTATACCAAGAAACTCTCCCTCGCGTCTTTCGGTAGAAGAGGAATCCTGAACATCAGGCAGAACCTTCAGGGCCGCATCATGGACATCGACAAGGCAAATGTATTCAAGGCATATTCCGACAAGATCGGCGAGATATTCACGGGTGAGATCTACCAGACTTGGTCGAAGGAGGTCATCATCCTTGACGATGACAACAATGAGCTTCATCTGCCTAAGGCCGAGCAGATTCCAGGAGAGAGATTCAAGAAGGGAGACACCCTCCGCGCCATCATCAAGAGCGTGGAGATGAAGAACAACACCACCCCTTACATCACTCTTTCCAGAACATCCAACGAGTTCCTTGAGAAACTCTTCGAGCATGAGGTTCCGGAGATATTCGATGGCCTCATCACCATCAAGAAGGTTGTCCGTGTACCTGGCGAGCGCGCCAAGGTGGCTGTCGAGTCCTACGACGAGAGGATCGACCCGATCGGAGCGTGCATCGGCGTGAAGGGATCAAGAATCATCGGAATCGTGCGCGAGCTCCGCAACGAGAATATCGACGTGCTCCAGTGGACTAACAACACGCAGCTTCTCATCCAAAGAGCCCTCAATCCTGCAAGAGTGTCATCAATCGACCTCGGCAACTCGGAAGAGGACAAAATCAAGGTTTACATGCAGCCTGACGAGGTCAAGAAAGGTATCGGTCGCGGAGGATGCAACATCAAGCTGGCCGGAATGCTTGTCGGCAGGGAAATCGAGGTTTGGAGAGAGCTTCCTAAGGACGAGGCTCAGGAAGAGGAGGACGTTCTCCTCAGCGAATTCAGCAACGAGATAGACCAGTGGGTGATCGACAGACTGGAGGCCATCGGATGCGACACGGCCAAGAGCGTGCTCGCGTTCACACCTGAGGACATCGCCAAGAGGGCCGACCTTGAGGACGAGACCGTGGCCGAAGTGTTCAGGATCCTGAGGGCCGAATTTGAAGAATAGTCCAGGCCGAATAGCGGACAATATTAATTTAAAGGGGTTGAATATGGCAGAAATCAGACTAAATAAAATCATCAAGACTTACAACATCGGGCTTCAGAAACTTGTGGACTTTTTGGCCAGCAAGGGAGTTGAGGTCGAAGCCAATCCTAACGTGAAGATCTCGGAGGATCTTCTTCCGGCGATTGACAAGCAATTCGAGAAGGACAAGGCCAACAAGCAGGCTGCGGAAAAGATTGACATCAAACTCAACGAGATTCTGGAAAAGACATCCAGAAAGCAGCAGGAAAGCGCCAAAGAGGAAGAGGATGAACCGGTAAGGGAAACTGTCATCAAGACAACCATCTTCACTCCTGTCGAGCCTAAACCGGAACCTCAAGCCGCTGTTCATGAAGAGACGGAACCTGAGCGCGAAGAGGAAGTGGAGCCGATGGCTGAGCCAGAGCCACAGCCGGAACCACAACCTGAGCCACAGCCTGAGACCCAGGCGCCGGTCGAGGAGCAGGTAAAGGAACCGGAAACGAAACCCGAGGCAGAGCATGTCAAGGAGAGTCCGGTGATCGAGGAGCCTAAGCAGGAAGTCGTGGCCGAATCCAAGCCGGAGAAAAAGGTGGATAAACCCGTCAAGAACGTTACCCCTGAGCCGACAACCCCTGCTCCAGGGAAGGATGTCCGTGGCGGCGAGAGACCGCTGAGCAAGCACGAGAGGAAACTTGCGGCCAGACAGAGGGAGGAACAGGCGAAAGCCAGACACCAGCAGCAGGCACAACCTCAGGCTCAGGCACAACCTCAACAGCCTCAGGCCAAGGAGGAAAAGCCAGCGGAGCAAAGTTCCACCCCTGGGCTCAAAGTCTTGGGGAAGATTGACTTGTCCCAGTTCGAGCCTAAGAAGGGTAACAAGAAGAGAGAGAGAATAGCCAAGGGAAGCCAGAAGGTTGACGTGGCGAAGGAAGGCAAGCAGGCTGACAACAGTTCCCGCAAGGATAAGAACAAGAATGCCAAGCAGGCTCAGGAGCAGGGCAAGGGCGGCAAGAAGCGCAACCGTGGGACGGACCGCTTCAAGCCGGCCATGACCGAGGAGGAGCAGGAGGCGATGCAGAAGGAGATCCAGAAGCAGGTCAAGGAGACCTACGCCAGGATGAACGACAACAAGAAGAACAACTTCGGAGCCAAGTACAGAAAGGAGAAGAGGGAGCAGGCCGCGGCCAAGTCCCAGGAGGAGATGGCACAGGAGATAGCCGAGAAGAAGGTCCTCAAGGTCACCGAGTTCGTGACCGTGAACGACCTCGCCACCCTTATGAACAACACTCCAGTCAACGAGGTCATCAAGGCTTGCATGGATCTGGGTCTTATGGTTTCCATCAACCAAAGGCTTGACGCAGAGGCGCTTGTGCTTGTCGCCGAGCAGTTCGGCTACAAGGTAGAGTTTGTGACCGCCGACCTCACCGAAGAGATCGAGGGAAGCAGCGAACAGGCTGACCGCGAGGAAGACCTTGTTCCGAGACCACCGATCATCACTGTGATGGGACACGTTGACCATGGTAAGACATCGTTGCTCGACTATATTCGTAAGTCAAACGTCATCGCCGGAGAGGCGGGAGGTATCACCCAGCACATCGGTGCCTACAACGTGAAGCTTCCAGACGGCAGGAGGATCACCTTCCTTGACACCCCTGGACACGAGGCGTTCACCGCTATGCGTGCCCGTGGAGCCCAGCTCACCGACCTTGCGATCATCATCATCGCGGCCGATGACGCTGTGATGCCTCAGACAGTCGAGGCCATCAACCACGCCCAGGCGGCCGGTGTACCGATGGTGTTCGCCATCAACAAGATAGACAAGCCAGGCGCCCAGCCGGAAAGGATCTACCAGCAACTGGCACAAATGAATATCCTCACTGAGGCATGGGGTGGGAAATACCAGTGTCAGGAAATCTCCGCGAAGAAGGGACTCAACGTCGACAAGCTTCTTGAGAAGGTTCTCCTTGAGACCGACCTTCTTGACCTCAAGGCCAACCCGAACAAGAACGGCGTCGGAGCGGTCATCGAGTCATCCCTTGACAAGGGACGTGGATATCTCGCCACGGTACTCGTGCAGGACGGAACACTCAAGACCGGAGACATGGTGCTGAGCGGCAGTTACTACGGCCGTGTGAAGGCCATGTTCAACGAACGTGGACAGAAAGTGAAAGAGGCCGGTCCTTCGACCCCTGTTTCAATCCTCGGTCTGAACGGAGCGCCGAGCGCCGGTGACAAGTTCAATGTGATGAGCGACGAGAAGGAGGCCAAGGCAATCGCCAACAAGCGTGAGCAGCTCCTGCGAATCCAGGGCATCAAGACTCAGAAGCACATGACCCTTGAGGAGATCGGACGACGGATCGCCATCGGCAACTTCAAGGAACTCAACGTCATCGTGAAGGGTGACGTGGACGGATCGGTGGAGGCTCTCTCAGATTCCCTCATCAAGCTCTCAACCGAGCAGGTTCGTGTCAATGTGATCCACAAGGCTGTGGGAGCGATCTCCGAGTCCGATGTGATCCTGGCAGAGGCTTCGGATGCGGTCATCATCGGATTCCAGGTACGTCCTTCCACGGACGCAAGGAAACTGGCCGACGAGCAGGGAATCGAAATCCGTCTCTACTCTGTCATCTACGACGCCATCAACGATGTGAAGGACGGTATCGAAGGTATGCTTGAGCCTATCAAGAAGGAGGAGATCACCGGAACGGCGGAGGTCAAGCAGACCTTCAAGATCTCGAAGGTCGGAACGATCGCCGGCTGTCTTGTCAGGGACGGTAAGATCGCTAAGACGGCGCAGTGCAGGCTTATCCGTGACGGCATCGTGGTCTACACCGGCGAGCTCGCCTCACTCAAGAGGGGCAAGGACGACGTCAAGGAGGTTTCCGCCGGAATGGAGTGCGGTATCGGCATCGATAAGTTCAACGACCTGAAAGTCGGCGACAATATCGAGGCGTTCGTGATCACGGAAATCAAGCAGACGCTCGACTAAAGACCGGAATCTTGACTTCAATAAGTCATCAACTGATAAAGAGCCTGGCACAGCACCGGGCTCTTTTCATTTTATTATCAATTAGTCTCCAAACTTATCCGTAACCTGCAATCGGCGCAACGAAAGGTATCCCCGGCCCGTTTGCAGTTGACGGGAACAGCAATCGGCGTATAAGCATTTATAGCACGCTTTGCCGTTCCCGCACAATGCGGAAAACCATTCTTGGGAACAACCCTCCTGACCGTATGGCCATCAGGCAGCCATGGCCGTTCCCGTCAACTGCAAAAGATAGAGACGAACTGCTCATGCTTTCCTGTTCAGAGTTGGAGCACTTGCACCTTTTTATTACATTTAGATCCTTCACTTAAATCCGTTACTACGAATAGATTATCGTAAGACTTACTCGCAAATCCACGTTTGATTGCAAACCATATTACAATGTGTTTTTAATAGATTATACAATATGACTTGTATTTTATCAGTATTATATATATCTTTGTAGCATGATACAAGATAGCCAAATATCTTTCATAACTTTAGATAAGTTATTCGCCAGCATATATCCCAAGATTGATGCTGAGCTCATGACGGATCTTTCCACCAGAATATCCATGCGTCCGACCGTCATTGATGCCGCCCGCGTCCTTGAGATTGAAGAGAAAGATGTCGTGGATATTCTCAGATCATCAAGATGCATCTCAAGAGAGGATGCGATATGGGCGTACGAGGAACCTGGAATGTTGCTTGACGAACGTTCGGTTTCGTGCCTGATGAAGTTCAACAGAAAAAAGCTAAACAAGTATTACCGTTCGGCCCAAAGGGCCACCATGTCAATGTCCGAGGAAGAAAAGAGGACATTCGACAATTTCGTCAGAATTTACACCAAGGCAAACAAATCAAAATCGAAACATAGAATCGATCAGAAGAAGATCGACAAAGCGTTCCTGAAAGAGCTGTTCCAAACACAAGACGTGGGCATAATATATTCAATGACGCAGGCTGAGATTGATGTGCTCAATGAAGTAAGGAACAGCGTGTACTACCATGTCATTGTCAACGACACATTGACTTATGATGCCATTCCAGGAATCATGTATGATTGGGTGAGGTCGATGGTCGCATTGCGATGTCATATCTTTTCAACCGAACCAGACGACAATAGTCATTCTTCAATATCTGATATTTTATCATATTATTAACCGCTTCTGCGTTTTGGCGCAGGAGCCAAAACCGGAAGAAAATGAAGAATGATTTAATTGACATTGATTTTTTGCGACTGGAAGACAACCAGAGAATTTCGAGATTGTATCATAATAGGCAGTTTGACGAGGCTCTCAAACTGATAATCAAGGAATTTGTCAGAGATCATAGAATCCTGACGCTTATTGAATAAATTATTGCTACTATGGAGATTGGTACTGCTATTAAAGGACTGCGCAAGAGCAGGGGGATGACACAGAAAGCATTCGCTGAAAAGTGTGGGCTTTCCGCCAATGCTCTCTGCACGCTTGAGAGAAACGCATCTTTCCCTACAAAGGAAACCATCGAGAAAATTTGCGCTGCTCTTTCGATTCCTGTTTCATATCTCCTTTTCTTTTCAATAACGGAGGATGATGTTCCCGCTGAAAAGCGACTAGCCTTCAAGGCTCTTGAAGAACCCATGAAGACCGTTTTATTGTCCGAAATCGGGAAGTGATGTGGTAATGAATAATTAGAATTTTTAAACTTTTGTGACTATGTAGATCTATATCTTCAAGGCACAAAAAAATGGAGCGCAAATCTTGGCGGACGTGAGCTCCATTGAGTGCCACAGACTGGAAATTCAGGGATTAGTCGCCCCTGACAAGATGCTATAGCGATTCAAAGGTAGGGATTAATTCTCAATCCCGCAAAAATACCCGACAAAATCGCTTTGCGCAACCGATGGCGCGCCCTCGACAAAGGAGGGCGGCCACATTTCAATCCGGGCCACAAGCCCGGACATGTCAAACTTATGCATACTCGGGGCGACATGTGCCCCGACATGCGCAAAACGTTAAACCAATGAACATATTAAAATCTCTTCTGTCCGCGGACAGAGACAGCCTCTCGTCGAAGAGGCTGTGCGGAATCATCGGATGGCTGTGCTGCTCGGCCGTCCTGATCATGTGTACGGTATGGGACCGGCAGGCCCCCGACATGATCTCAGCAATCCTCTACGCGTCCACCGCGCTGCTCGGAATCGACAGCGTGACGGACATCTGGAAGGGCAGTGCAACCATAAACAAGGACAAAAATGAAAAGTAAAATCAGACAGTTAATCGCCTGCGCGGCGACATTCATCATGGTCTCCATGTCAATGGAGGCCCAGACCTCTCCGGTCTGCAGCGTCCCGTCACCGGAGGCGGCCAATCTCGGGACGTACGGATCAGTCCCTGTCAGCCTTTTCACCGGCATCCCGGACATATCCGTGCCGATACACGAGATGAGGGTCGGCTCCATGACGTTCCCCGTCTCGCTGAGGTATCACCTTGCCTCGGTGAAACCCAACCAGTACCCAGGCATTGTCGGACTGGGCTGGAGCCTTCAGTGCGGTGGCTGCGTCACACGTACCGTCCGGGGAGTCCCAGATGAGAAGATGACAGGCAAATATGAGAACGGATTCTATGGACACTGCTCACAGATGGCCGGAATCACACCGACCCGTCTGGACAGTCTGACAAGAAACTGCACCGAATCTGAAGGCTCGGAATGGTTCGAGATTTCCGCCGACGAGTTCTCATTCAACTTCTTCGGACACAGCGGCAACTTCTATCTCAACCCGGAAGGCGGCTGGACTGTCGTCAGCGATGAGGACATCAGTGTGGAGTTTGACCCGGCGAAGGACTTCATGGACATATCCGGCCTCGCCGGGCGCATTCCGAATGTCAGCGGCTGGCCGAACAGGGACAAGAACAAACGTCACTTCATCAGGTTCACACTGGTGACACCGGACGGCTGCAGGTTCACCTTCGGAGGCTCAGACGCCACGGATTTCAGCGTTCCGTATTACTCCAGAAAGAGCGGGGACCTCATTGCCACGTCATGGCATCTGAGCGAGATAAAGACGCAGGACGGCCGCACGGTCACATACCAGTACGCGAACGGCAGTGATGGCAATCCCTACGACCTTATGGTTGACATAAGATACAGTCCGAGTGTGTGCCGTACAACAGGCTTCCCGTCATCGGGAGACAACGGTGTCAATATCGGACGGCGCGGATTCACCGGTTTTCTTCTTTTCCCCGCAAGACTATGCCGCATCACAACGCTGAATGAGACATTGGAATTCGAGTACAAGGCGGACTGGCGGTATATTGACGCGTACTCAGAAAACCACACCGGGGGCGCGTTGTACTGGAGCGGCAACGGGAATTCAAGGATCTCGCCCTGGCAGATGTTGGATTCTTCCCCTCATGATCAATTCGGATTCCTTTTCCCTGGATTCGACTATTCGACAGATCCGATCGCCAACGAAAGCATAGCGTCACTCCTTGTGGCTCACGTGCTTTACGGCATCCGCATCAACAGGGCAGGAGACGACGACACGACCGTCCTCTTTGAATATCTTGAAGAGAGCCGCCGCAAGCTTGGAAGGGTGGCCTGGAGGACAGGGCTGACGAACATTGAGACGACATACGTAGAAGGAGTAGGCGTAAAGTACCCCTTCTATTCGATTCCTGCCGAGACCACGGATCTTGGCATGCCGGAATACAGGTTCGCCTACGACCCCAACCACATGCCGAACGGCTACATCCTGCCGCAGGCCGACCGTTGGGGCTACTGGAACGGACAGACCCACAAACTGGCCGATTCCAATCTGGAGGCTCCGGCAAGTGTCAACGCCACAAAGAGCGAGACCCTCGTTGAGGTCATCTACCCGACAGGCGGAAGGACCGTGCTGGAATATGAGAGACACGACTATTCAAGACTGGAGAACGACAGCCATGTCCTGATGGACAAATATGGAGTTTCAGGTGGGCTGCGTGTCCGCAGGATCACCAACCTTTCCAGGGAGGACAGCATCGTGTCCACGAAGGTGTTCCACTATCGAGAGGGAATCTCCACATCGGCGCGAAGCAGCGGGGTAGCAAAAGCCCCCGACCCTGTCGCGGTCACCTACAATGCCGGCAACAATTATGTCTGGACACCTCTTAAGGGAATTTCTGGTCCTTATCCCGTGTCCATGAGTATTTTCAGCATGTATAGCTTTGGCCTGCCCGTCACAAACCTTAACAGCCCTGATGTTGGCTACTCGTGCGTGATAGAGGAGACGCTGGACGCTGATGGAACCTCTTTGGGCTATGTTGTCAATCGCTTCAGCAACTACGGGACTGACATCCACGGGAACGCCCACGATGACATTTCCGCATATCATTCGTACAACATTTCAGGCATTGGAGGCGGCTTACCCTACACGAGCAACTCAGCCGAGCGCGGACATCTCCTGTCCCGGTCATGGCACCGCGCCGACGGCACTGAGGTCAGGTCTGAGTCCTACAGGTACACCAGAGTCAACGACCATCCCATGCCGACGGCGACGCAGAGGACGATCTATCTGGACAGGTCCAAGGAGAATTTTACCAGCGCTAAAGTGGCGTGGCTGACGCTGACCAACACCTACAGCTACCTGCCGGAGTCCACGGTCGTCCGTGAAGGTGAATATTCCGACAGCACATGGACGCATTATAACTCTGCCAGACAAATCATCTCAAAGTCCGAGATGTCAAGCGACGGCACGCAAAGGACGAGCCGGTACACATACCCGTCAGACCATTCAGGACAGTACCGGTGGATGATCGACCGGCACATCATGTCCCCGGTCGTCACGGAGGAAGTGTCTTCCGGGACTCTCCGCAGGACGGCGAGGAACACATATTCGAGCCATGAATCACACAACGGCACGATATGCTATCTGTCCAAGATCGAAACGTTGTTCGGCACGGACGGGACTGGGAAAACGGACTATGAGGCTCTGTCCGTTGATGAATGGGGAAACCCTACCGAGATTGTAGAGAACGGAGTCCACAGTGTGCTTCAGTGGTGTGGAAACGGCCAACGCCTCATGACAAGGATTGAGGGGATCACTTTGGAGGAGTACGAGGCACTACCGGAACTCTCCGATGAGGCCAGACAGCAGTCAGATGATTTCATTGTACACCCCTTCATTCCAGATCCTGTTAAGCGAAGCGTCGGTGGGAAGTTGGTCTGGGACTATGCTTATGACACCTCCCTGCGCTTGATTCAGGTGATGATGCCTGACGAACTGATTTTCCGCTATGGTTACGACGCTCTCGGCAGACTTTCGGAGGAGTCCATCTTTGAGACTGACAAAGACGGGAACGTCGGGAAAAAGATTGTGAGGAAATATTCATACCATTATCATAATGACTAGAACAATGAACAATATGACACATTTTGCGCGCAAGGCCGTCGCATCCTTGCTTGCGCTGTTCTGCGCCTGCGCCGCCATGCCGGCTCAGGAAACCGCGACTCCTGTCGAACCTGCCTATCCGACTTTACCGATATTCTCGTTGAGAAAAGGCTACGCCACCGATGTCAGCCTGATGAAGCTCGTCGGGGCCTCGACGTCCGCCATCGACCGCTCGTGCACCCTGGTCGTCGCAGACACCCTTGACGTGCACTTCAAGCTGAATGGATTCTCTTACAACCGCGGGTTGGGGGATCCGTTCCCGGCGGGAGAAAGCCATATCCTCCTGAGGCTCTATGAGGTCTTGGACAAGGGCGATAGCCTTATCGCAAGGTTACCGTTCCGTGTGGACGGATCCACGATGCGGACGTATATCAGTGAGGACTACGAACGTCAGGACAGCGTGATCCTTTCCATCCCGCCCGGAGAGTACCTGCTTGAGTATGACGGATTCTCCGACAGGATTGTTGAGGTTCCTGACATTCAGGCGGTTGATGACGACGAAGAGGACGAATCCGGTGCAATCGCCGCCGGTGCGCCGAACTCCGAGGCCCTCTCATGCCGCTCGTCGCTGTCTTTGTCACTTGAATGCATTCCACTCCTGAAAGATTCGTATGTGGCAGACAGCTGGAACAACGTCACGGTCCTGACCAGCCGCGACGGCGGTGAGATGTCGATGATGACGACCGTCACCTGGCTCGACGACTTCGGCCGCGAGGAGTCAGTGCATCAGGTGGGGTTCACCCCATCGCACAAGACGCTGGTGTCGCTCACTGAATATGACGGACACGGCAGAGTGTCCAAAAGATGGCTGCCGGCGTTGGCGACACCTCAAAGGGTGATCCTGCCTGGACTGCATACGGTCACGTATCTGGATGCCCATGTCAGGCCTGAGGACATCATGCCCGGATCCTCGGAGGCCAACCTTGGCGACGGTGCCCCCTACTCCGAGGTCATCTATGACGGCAGCCCGCTTGACAGGCCTCTGATGGAATACGGTTCCGGAGAGGCATGGAGGCAGGCCGGGCGCGGCATACTTTCGGAACACATGGGCAACAGTGCGGGTGACGAGCGTCTCGTCTGCCACCGCATTGAAGTCCAGGCTTCCAAGAATGACACATCCTTTGTCATAAGTTCGGAGGGGCTCTACCCCGATGGCTCCCTGAAGGTCGTCTCGGTGACGGACGAGGACGGAAAGGAGACGCTCACCTTTACCGACAGGCATGGCAGGGAGATACTTTCGAGACAGGTGATGAAAGAAGGCGGGGAGTGTCAATATCTTGACACATACAGCGTCTACGACGGCCTCGACCACCTTCTCGCTGTAATTCCACCCGCCTTGTCAGACCGTCTTTCCATCGGGCAATCGCTTGATCCGGAGGAAACAGAAAGGTATGCCTATCTGTATCTCTACGATTCCAAAGAAAGGGTCTGCGCGAGGAAGCTTCCTGGGATAGGATGGATAAGGATGGAATATGACGATGCGGACAGGCTTGTGTTCACACAGGACGGAGAGCAGAGAAGGCGCGGAGAGTCCACGTTCATGCTGTACGACATCCACGGCAGGGAGTGTGTCACCGGAGTCTGCGGTCATGACATCCCTACGGGGAACATGATATCAGGTTTCGCGCTAGCTGAGTACGTTGGCGCGGGCGGGGCGCTTGACGGCTATGCATGCTCGGGTGTGACGCTCGTCTCGCCACAGGTCATGTCAGCCTTCTATTATGACAGCCACGCGTTTGTTGATGATTTCGCCACCGGCCTTCCGGACAGCCTCGCCATGTACGGCACTCATATTCCCAGCCTGATCGGAAGGCGGACCGGATCATGCCTGCATGAGGTTTCGGAGGGCATCAGCGGCAAAAAGGTGTGGGGGCTTGTCAGATATGACGGCAGGGGGCGTGTCTCACACACGGAAATGTCGTATCCGGACGGAGGCTGGGACACTGAGGATGTGGTGTATGACTTCCTCGGCAGTCCAGTCCGCCGCCACCTCGTCCATAGGAGAGGAACGGGCTCCTCGTCAATGATCAGTGAGGACCTGACCTACACCTACGATGACTCCGAGCGTCTGCTGGAGGTTCACCATTCACTGAACGGTGGGACTCCGATCCTTCTTGCCAGGAACACCTATGACGAACTGGGCAGGCTGTCTGGCACTGAGAGGGGGAGTAACGACGCCCTTTCGTCCACATATTCCTACAACGTCCGCTCATGGCTGACCGGCATCGACGGATCTCTGTTCAAAGAGACCTTGCACTACAATGAGTTGAGAAGCGACCGGCTGGGAACCGACCGCAGGAGGTTCGGCGGTGATGTCTCCTCGATGGAGTGGAGGTCCGGTGCCGGCACCGGAACCCGCAGCTACGATTTCGCCTATGACGGCCTCGGCCGCCTTGTGTCGGCGGACTACGGCGAGTACGGGGACCATGTCGTGGGCTACGGCACAAGTTACAGCTACGACAATATGGGAAATTTATTATCTTTGTCCCGCGAGGGCGACATGACCTCCTCGCTCAAGGGCATCGTGGACAACCTGTCAATGACATACGACGGCAACATGCTAGCGTCCGTGTCGGACTCCGCCCCGGCTCCGTCGGTGACGGGCTCGGCGGACTTCCGCGACGGGGCCTCCATGGCAGTGGAGTATACCTATGACAGGAACGGCAACATGACCTCCGACCTGAACAGGAGGATCTCCAGCGTCTCCTACAACAGGCAGAACCGGCCCGCGAGGATCAAGCACTCCGGCGGGACTGAGACGTTCACCTATCTCCCGGACGGCACAAAGCGGGAAAGGACAGCCCTCGGGAAGGACTGGTCCCTGTCCCGGACCGAGTACCGCGGCAATCTGGTGTGCGCGGACGACTCCCTGAAGTACATCCTGTTCGACGGCGGCCTGATCGCCATGGACAGAGCCGAACCGGAGTACCTGTTCTTCCTGCGCGACCATCTCGGCAGCGTCAGGGTCGTCGCCAGGTCGAACGGAAAAGCTGTGCAGGTGAACCATTATTATCCGTACGGCATGGCCTACGCCAGCGGCAGGATGTCCGGCAACGCCGAGGCGCATCCCGTGACAGGCGAGGGAGGGAACGTGATCGACGGGGATCTGGAGATCGGAGGCGGGACCGGCGGCATGGAGCTGGCGAGGCCCGGCGCCTCGCAGCCGTACCGCTTCCTCGGCAACGAGCTGTACACATCCAACTCCCTCGGCCTCTACGACTTCAGCGCCCGCATGTACGACCCCGCCCTCGGACGCTTCCTCTCCGTGGACCCGATGGCGGAGAGGTACTCACGAGTTATTCCATATGGGTACTGTGGTGGTAATCCTATAAGGCTTGTCGATCAAAGTGGCTATGACTGGAGAGACAAGGTGGCAGGTTTTTTAATTGGCACAGCGACAAATATTATACCGGCCTCATCGTGGAGGGATGCTTATAATCCTAATGACATCTACGATTACAATGCAGGATTGCAGGTCGCAGATAATGTACTCAAGTTTCGCAAGTGATTTAGGCCGCCGCCCCGGCGAGGTCTAGCCGGTCGA
>ERZ779888.403-NODE-403-length-53289-cov-7.894842_pt1 | contig 53289 bp, 53 predicted proteins | sample MGYA00511245_ERZ779888 | MGnify/ENA primary metagenome ERZ779888 (study PRJEB29588, sample SAMEA2155255) | human gut metagenome | biome: human gut; feature: human-associated habitat; material: faeces | place: Denmark | collected 2008/2010 ...
AGATAATTAATTATATATATTTTTTCATATGATTATATTGATTATATCATTTATATACCCGTACATATTATTACAATAAAATAGCCATGACATCCTTTGTTTGATTAGGTGTCACAGCTATTTTAATATTATTTTATTATTTACCTTAAATATCCACACTCTTTTCTCATCTTCCAATAATTCTTAATTTATGGTATCATTAATTATTGCTGTCTATCGTTTGCGATAGTCAGGGGTAAATAATGTATTAGAAAGAGGAAAACAATGAAACAAAGAGAAACCTTTGCATCAAGACTTGGCTTCATCCTTGTATCCGCCGGATGCGCCATAGGTCTTGGAAACGTATGGAAGTTTCCCTATATCTGTGGCCAATACGGGGGTGCCGCATTTATAGTTATCTATCTGGTATTTCTTGCCATCCTGGGACTTCCTATTTTAGTGTGCGAATTTACCATAGGCCGCGCAAGTCGCGGAAGCATGGCCGTCGCACTTGATACTCTCGAGAAGAAAGGGACACGCTGGCACCGCCTTAAGTGGGGCTGCATGGCAGGTTCATATCTTCTTATGATGTTCTACACACTTGTCGGCGGATGGATGCTGTGCTATATGTGGAAATATGTTTCCGGTCAGATTGTCGGACTTGACACGGTACAGATTGCCGGTTCCTTCTCAGACATGCTCCAGTCACCTGCACAGATGACCGGATGGATGATTGCAGCCGTTGTTATTTCATTTGGAATATGTGCGCTTGGTCTTCAGAACGGAGTAGAGAAAATCACAAAAGTGATGATGATGATTCTTATTGTTATTATGATAGTACTTGCGCTGCACTCCCTTGTGCTTCCGGGTGCGTCAGAGGGTGTAAAATTCTATCTTGTTCCTGATTTTAATAATATGAAAGATTACGGAATCGGAAATGTTGTATTTGCGGCAATGTCACACGCATTCTTCACACTCAGCGTAGGTATCGGTTCAATGGAGATATTCGGAAGCTACCTTAACAAAGAGCGCAGTCTGTTAAGTGAATCAATAAATGTTGTGCTTCTTGACACATTTGTTGCTCTTACAGCAGGCTTTATCATTATTCCGGCATGCTTTGCATACGGTGTACAGCCTGATGCCGGTCCTTCACTTCTGTTCATTACACTGCCTAATGTGTTCAATCACATGGCAGGAGGCAGAATCTGGGGATGTGCTTTCTTTATATTTATGTCATTTGCTGCACTTTCAACGATAATTGCAGTATTTGAAAGTATAATATCATTCTATATAGATCTTGGCGGATGGACACGTTCACAGGCCGTTAAGTTCAATATTATACTTATAATAATATTATCAATTCCGGCAGTACTCGGATATAATGTCCTGTCAGGAATTCAGCCGATTGGAGCCAACTCTACGATAATGGATCTTGAAGATTTCCTTGTATCGTACAATCTCCTTCCTCTCGGAAGCCTCATGAGCGTGCTGTTCTGTACACATAACAACGGGTGGGGCTGGAACAGCTTTATTACCGAAGCTAACACAGGACTCGGAATGAAATTTCCTGTATGGATAAGATTTTACATGACTTACATACTTCCGCTTATTATCGTAGTCATCTACCTCAAGGGCTACTACGATACATTTGCCGGACAGGGTACGGCAGTACTTACAGGCTGGATGATATTTGCACTCCTGCTTGTCGGAATAATAATCTATACAGCATTTGCAAAAATCAGGAAAGGAAATTAATTATGACATCAAGAGAAAATTTCAGTTCAAGACTTGGTTTCATCCTCGTATCAGCAGGATGCGCCATCGGTCTTGGCAATGTGTGGAAGTTCCCGTATATCTGCGGACAATACGGGGGTGCGGCATTTATCGCCATTTATCTTGTATTTCTTGCTATACTCGGTCTCCCGATTATAATATGTGAATTTGCGGTAGGACGCGGAAGCGGTCACGGCATGGCTGTTGCATTCGACATACTTGAAGCAAAAGGTTCACGCTGGCACTGGCTTAAGTGGATCAGCATACTCGGCTGTTATCTGCTTATGATGTTCTACACAATGGTCGGCGGATGGATGATAGGTTATGTATTCAAGACAGCTTCCGGACAGCTTACCAATGTCACTCCTTCAGCAGTTGCAGATACATTTTCAGCAATGCTTGCATCTCCGGGTGAGATGACATTCTGGATGATAATTACAGTACTTCTTTCATTTGGTGTATGTGCCCTCGGTCTCCAGAAGGGTGTTGAAAAGATTACAAAGGTAATGATGACGATTCTCATGGTGCTCATGCTTATCCTTGCCATTCATTCACTTGTGCTTCCGGGCGCAGGTGCGGGCGTTAAGTTCTATCTCGTACCTGATTTCCAGCTTGTAAAGGAAGCCGGCATCGGCAATGTTGTATTTGCCGCAATGTCACATGCATTCTTTACACTTAGTATCGGTATCGGTGCCATGGCAATATTCGGAAGCTACCTCAATAAGGAACGCACACTGCTTGGTGAATCAATAAATATCGTTCTGCTCGATACATTTGTTGCGCTTATGGCAGGCTTTATAATTATTCCGGCATGCTTTGCCTATGGTGTACAGCCGGGTGCCGGTCCGTCTCTTCTATTTATTACACTGCCTAACGTATTCGACAATATGGCAGGCGGTAATATATGGGGCTGTTCTTTCTTCATATTTATGTCATTTGCAGCATTATCAACAATTATCGCTGTATTTGAAAATATTATATCCTTCTTCATTGATATGGGTGGATGGAAACGCCGCAAAGCAGTCTGTTTCAATATTGTACTTATAATAATACTCTCAATGCCTGCTGTACTCGGCTTTAACATATTATCAGGATTTCAGCCGCTTGGAGACGGTTCAACATTAATGGACCTTGAAGATTTTCTTGTTTCATATAATCTTCTTCCTCTCGGAAGCCTCGTATTCGTGCTCTTCTGTACACGCAGCAATGGATGGGGCTGGAACAGCTTCATCAGTGAGGCCGATACCGGTAAGGGACTTAAGCTTTCAGGTGCCTCTGCACTTCGTACTTACATGAGCTACATACTGCCGGCAATAATCATATTTATCTATCTCAAAGGTTACTACGATACATTCTCATCAAGAACTCTTCCCGTTCTCATCGGATGGATGGCATTCGCTGTAATTCTTGTAGGATTGATAATGTTCATTACATTTTCAAAGAGCCGCAAAGAAAAGGCATAAATTTTGCAGAGCCATATCTGACATCCGGCTCGCGGCTCTTACGGCACTTTGTGCCTTCGGAATTGAGATTAGTATAAAAAATATCCCCATGTGTGGCTTAACATTCTGCTTAGCTTCACCACACATGGGGATATTCTATTCTATTATTCCTGCTTTACTTCAGATTCTTTCTTACCTGTGTAACTTTGGAACCTGCGTTCTCTGCATCCTTAACAAAACTTACAAGGCGCTCAGATACACTTACTACCTTATCTGTTGCCTGTGTGCATCCGTCTACTGTCTTCTTGAGGTCTTCCATCTTATCTGTTGTTATCTTTGCACTCTCAGCATTCTGATCAGCAAATTCAGTAAGTGACTCAATACCCGCACCAATCTCGTCACTGCTGTTCTTAAGGTCATTAACCTCAGTTCCAATTCCTGATATTGCATTGCCAACCTGTCCTACCTCGTTATTCAGTGTCTTGAATATCTCTTCCGTCTCTTTAATCTTATTGTTCTGCTCCACAACAGCCTCTGATACTCTCTCCGTTATCTGTACGCTGACATCTGAATTACCGATAAGATCAGTAACAAGTGTATTAATCTTCTGCGTTGACTCTCTTGACTGGTCTGCAAGAACCCTTATCTGTTCTGCAACTACCGCAAAGCCCTTACCGTTCTCTCCCGCTCTTGCTGCTTCAATCGAAGCATTAAGTGCAAGAAGATTGGTCTGGCTCGATATATCCGCTATTATCTCTGTAACCGTCTGAATCTGCTGTGCAGACTGATTAGTAAGATCTGCCTGCTTTCTTACATCCTCAATTGCTTCCTTACACTGGACACTTATCTCGATAAGCTTATTAATAATCTCTTCAGCATTGCTGTTGCATTCTTCCATCTTATCTGCACTTACGGTAAGTGCATTGACATTATCCGATATTCCGCTGATTGACCGGCTTATCTCATCAATTCTGTCCTTAATCCTGTTAGTCTTGTCAGCCTGTGCTATTGTATTCTTTGCAATAAGGCTGACTGACTCATTAGTCATTCCAAGAGAATTCTGCATGTCCGTAAATATTGCATTGAACTCTTCAGAAACTTCTCCGAGTTCCTTAGTTGCGACATTGATTCCTCCTACAATCCCCGCAAATGATGATGCTGCTTTTCTTATTGTCCTGACTAATTCACCAAGGCTGTCATCACGTCTTGCAAGCTTATCTGCTTTCTGTGCAAACTTACCGTTCTCTGCCTGTCCTGTTCCGTCAGATGCTGCCTTAATCTGGTCGACAATTGACTTAGCCATGAGAATTACAAGAATTGCTACTGCTGCGATTAATACTGTCTGAAGTATGAATGCAATAAGTGTGTTAATAATTCCTTTCTCAAGAAGCTCTAACACAATCACCTGCCACAATATCATAACTGTGAGGACAACTATTGCCGGTGCAACTGCCTTTGCTATTCTGGATCCTTTGTTAGAATTCATATCTGCCTCCATTCCGTGCATTCTCGTCTGCACATTATAATTATATTTTGTAATCCTGATGTTACTTTGCTTCCTTTTTAAGTGATGCCGGTGTTGAATCATGCCGGATATTCTTACCATATATAAGATAAAGAATTACTCCTACAAAAAGCATGCCTCCGACAATATTGCCAAGAGTTACAGGAATTGAGCTGTTAATAAAGAAGTGCTTCCAGTCAACAACCGACATCTGCTCATATGTGTATCCGTACTCCGCTGCTGCCCTGGCTGCATACTTTTCATTGCCCAGTGCGAATATTCCTGCCGGAATATAATACATATTGGCTACACAGTGCTCATATCCGCTTACAACAAATGCCATTATCGGAAAGAATATAGCCCATACCTTGCCTGCGATATCCTTGGCTGCCGCTGCCATAAGTACCGCAGCACACACAAATATGTTGCACATAATTCCCGAACAGAATGCCTGCCCGAAGGACATATTAACCTTCCCCATCGCAACCTTGATTGTATACGCTCCAAGAAGTCCGTCAGTGTAATTGTACTGACCGCTGAGCGATACAAGAAGTGCTATCACCATCGCTCCTATAAGATTGCTTATGTATACAACAACCAGAACCCTTATCATTGCAGTAACCTTATATCTCTTATCAATAAAGCCAAGTATCAGAAGGCAGTCACCGGTAAAAAGTTCTCCACCGATAAATACTATCATCATAAGTCCTACCGGGAATACTACGCCGCCCAGAAGCCTTGCCAGTCCTACGTTACTTATCGCATGCATTGCCACACTGCTTGCTGCAGCGCCTCCGGCAATAAACATTCCTGCAAATATTCCAAGAAGTACCATCCTTACAAAAGGCATATTAACTCTGTCAACTTCTGCCCTTATGTTGCCTTCCACTACCTGTGGTGGAAAATCCATATTCATGTTAGCCATTTTTCCTGTTCCTTTTCTTTATGTATTTGTCCGCTAATATGTTGAATTATATCCTAATTATGCCATATTTTCAAGCAAAAAGCGGCACCTCCAACAATTCTGCCGGAGTAATGCCGCCTTTATAATACTACATATTAAGTTCTAATAATGCATACAGAACAATCTACTGCTTTTGTTCCGGTTATTCTGCTGCTGCCTCACCGTCTGCTGATTCTTCATCTGTCTCAGGAACATCATTATGAACTGCTGTTACCGTTACAACAGGAGCTTCGAGGTCTGTATGGATCTCTACATCCTTATCAGCTGCAATATCAAGATCCTTAACTCTGATTGTATCACCAATCTTCATCTGGCTTACATCAACCTTAACTGAATCTACGATTGCTGACGGATATGCTTTATATGAAACTTCATTCAGGAGCTGCTGTACAACACCTTCGGCAACCTTATCATGGTTAACCAGTATTACCTCAGCTACAGAATGTACCATCTCATTGCTTACCAATGCCTGAAAACTAATCTCCTCGACTATACCCTTGAGTGGATTAAATGCAATATCCTTAATAAGAACATCATACTGTTCTCCGTCAACATCAAGCATAATCTGACTGCCCTTATGGTCTGTCTTCATCATACGCTCCACATCAACCTTCTGCATCTTTACAGGTATTGACTCTGCTAATTCTCTGCCAAATACATTGCCCGTAACAAATCCTTCGCGTCTTAATCTCTTTGCCTTAACATCCAAACTTCTCTTTTCAGCTTTTAAAGTATTCATTTACCTTTTCCTCCAAAAATCTGATTTGCTTAGCAGCCTTCAACTTATATCTTATGGCTGTACACCATATCGCTATAGGCAGGTTTTGTTAAGTATTGCTTTTTCTTGTTACGCGTATATTATAGCGCCTAGTTGCTAAACAGATTAACCAAATTTTAAGAAATTTTGACGTTATTTTTGTCTATTTTGACAACATATGCATGACTGAGTACATGGCATTGGCACCATCCGAAGCCGCAGTTATTACCTGTCTGAGATTCTTGGTTCTTGCATCACCTGCAGCAAAAAGCCCACTGCATGATGTTACACCATCTTCTCCTGCAACAACATATCCGCTGTCATCCAGCACATCAAAGCCTTCAAGCAGTGAAGTCTGCGGAATCATGCCAACAGCAACAAAGATTCCGTCAATATCAACATGGGCACCATTGCTTAAGTCTGCACCTGACACCTTTTTATCACCCGTAATCTGCTCTATCCTTGCATTGGTTATAATCTCGATATCTGCCTTTTCCTTAAGCCTGGCAAGTGTTGATGCCGAACCGCGGAAGCCGTCACGTCTGTGGATAAGATATACTTTACGGCATATATCAGAAAGGTACAGTGCATCATCAAGCGCTGTGTCTCCACCTCCAACTACTGCCACATTTTTATCCCTGTAAAATGCCCCATCGCAGACTGCACAGTAAGAAACACCTTTTCCCTGAAATACACTTTCGGAGTCTATTCCAAGACTGCGATGCCTGCATCCTGCCGCATAGAGTACTGTCTGAGCTTCAAGTGTGCTTCCGTCATCGCATGTGCATACCCAGCTGCCTTTGCTGTTATCAAGCTTTACAATCTCTCTTTCAATGAATTCCACGCCAAGTGATTCTGCATGGCTACGGAAGCTCTCTCCAAGAGAATATCCGTCTACTCCGGGCATTCCCGGATAATTATCAACTCTGCTGCTGTCGGCTATCTGGCCTGTACCCATATATTCTTTCTCAACAACAACTGCATTAAGTCCTGCACGCTTTGCATATATTGAGGCTGTAAGCCCTGCCGGGCCACTGCCTATAATAATAACATCTAACATATAACAAGCTCTTCCTTCGTTGATTCATTTCCTTCAATGTGGAATGAATTGAGTACCGGATTACCGGCATCCATAAGTGACAGAATCATATAGCTTGCCTTGCTGTCATACGCAAGTCTCTTATCTTCTTCTGAAGGTCTTGACGGAGACTCCGGATGAGAATGCCAGTTACCGAGCGGAACAAGACCTGATGCTCTCATATCTTTAACTGCCGCAAGCTGTTCTTTCGGATCAAGTGTAAAATGCTCATTAGAATGGTCAATATTGGTAAGAATATACACCTTCCCAACGGTCTTACTGCCATTATCTATTGTTCCTGCAATGAGTCCGCATGCCTCTTCAGGCACAACAGACTTTGCATGTTCAAGAATCAGATCATAATCTGACTTTTTCATTGATATCATGAATTACCTCATTTCTGCAGGCTGTCACATTAGTGTTCTGTGCACTCTACCTGCTCATAATCGATAAGCTCTGTAATTGTAGGGTGGTCACCGCATACTGCGCATCCTGATGTATCTGATGGCAGCTTAATCTTATGGAATTCCTGATTAATTGCATCATAAGTAAGAAGGTATCCTGTAAGAAGCTTTCCAACTCCAAGAATATACTTAATTGCCTCCATTGCCTGCAGACTTCCGATAACACCGCCCATTGCGCCGATAACGCCTGCCTGCTTGCATGTAGGCACTGCATCCTTTGGTGGTGGATTCTTGAATACACAACGGTAGCATGGTCCTTCTCCAGGAACATAGGTCATAAGCTGACCCTTGAATCTGATGATTCCTGCATGTGAAAAAGGCTTCTTAGCCATTACACAAGCATCATTAATAAGGAACTTTGCAGGGAAATTATCTGTACCGTCAATTATGAAATCATAGTCCCTGATAAGGTCCATAATATTCTCACTTGTGACAAATTCTCTGTATGTATTGACAGTCACATCAGGATTCATTGCATTCATTGTCTCTTTTGCAGACTTAACCTTCGCCTTGCCGACATCTGCTGTCTGATGTATTATCTGTCTCTGAAGATTGCTCAAGTCCACTTCATCGGCATCTACGATTCCGATTGTTCCTACGCCTGCTGCCGCAAGATACATTGCTGCAGGTGCTCCAAGTCCGCCGGCACCTATTATAAGCACCTTGGCATTAAGAAGCTTTCTCTGTCCTTTGGCACCTACCTCTTTGAGAATAATGTGCCTTGAATATCTTTCAATCTGCTCATCAGTTAACGCCATAGCTTCCACCTCCCATGAAGTAAAGGAATTCTACACTGTCACCATCCTTAAGAACTGTGCTGTCCTTATCTGCACTTGCAACAAATTCCTCATTAATTGATACTGTAACATACTCAGGCTGTTCAACATTCTCAAGTTCGATAAGCTCCGGTAATGTAAGTCCGTCTTTTACTTCTTTTGCTGTTCCTGAAACTGTGATCTTCATAATCTCCTCATTTCTGCCTCTGCGGCTTAATATTTTGCTTTATTTGTGCGCTAAAATGAAGTGCGCTTAACATACCATGTACGCTTAATACCTCGTATGTTTATTTAACATTGTCATCTATCCATGCATTCAGTGCATCTTTTCTTACCGCACCTGACTGTCTTGCAACCTCTGCCCCGCCCTTAAACAGCAGCAGTGTAGGAACTGACTGTACGTCATACTGTTCTGCAAGCTCTGTATCAAAATTAATATTGACTTTATACACTGACAGGCTGCCTTCTCTCTCATCCTCAACATCACCTACTACAGGAGACATTCTCTTGCATGGCACACAACTGTCTGAATAAAAATCAACCAGAACCGGAAGTGGGCTTCCGAGCACCTTATCATCAAAATCTGCTTTACTTACTCTAGCTGCCATATGTACCTCTCTTATGCTTCGTCATCAACCTTTTTAACTATCAGATTATATGTGCCATCCTCATTATTAACCAGCTTAAGTATCTGATGTCCCTCTTCCTTAATGCTTCTCGGAACATTCTGTACCGGCTCGCCGTCATTCATTCGGATTGCAATAACCTCGCCGTCCTCAAGCTCATCAAGAGCAACCTTTGCCTTTACAAATGTAAGCGGGCATACCTTATCTGTTATATCCACCTGATCATCTATCTTAATTCCTGCTATTTCCATATATTCTCCTTTCCTGCCTTTTCCGGCATACAAGCCTGTGTATATGCACAGCTTTTCAGATTACTTTCCTTCGTATGCTGCCTGTATTCTCTTTCTGAATTCATCTTCACCCACACGCTGGAGAAGGAGTCTGAATCTCTCACCCGGATTAGCATTCTCCTCAAAGAATCCGATTGCTGCATCTGTTACCCTGAAAAGTGTCTCTTCATCCTTAATCATAGGAAGAAGCTGCTCACCCTTGTAAATCCTGTTACCAAACAGACCACCGAACGATACGATGAATCCGCTCTCAGTATCCCATGCATCTGTAGGACATGCCTTAGCACAGCGTCCACAATTATTGCACTTTGACTTATCCAGAATTATCTCGCTTCCTGTAAATGTTATTGCCTGCTCACGGCATGCCTTTTCACACACACCGCAGTTGATACATTTGTCTGAGACCCAGTTTACTTCCATTCCGCCCTTGATACCGATATCATTCTCCTCAGCCTTAAGGCAGTTATTCTGACATCCTGTAACACCGAACTTGAACTTATGCGGAAGCTCCCTTCCGAAATAATGTTCATCAAGCTTCTTGGCAAGCTCATATGTATCAATACAGCCGCTCGGACAGATCTCACGTCCCTGACATGCTGTTATGGTTCTTACTCTCGGGCCGCATACTCCCGGATTAACACCTCCGTCTGCAAGCTTGCTGCGAACCTCTTCAATATCCTTAAAATTAATGAAAGGAATCTCAATGCCCTGTCTTGATGTCATGTGAATATAGCCCTTGCCATATTTTTCTGCTACTTCTGCAACAGTCTTTATATTCTCCGCAGTAAGATTACCTCCGACAGTCTGAAGTCTCAGAGAGAAATAGCCTTTCTGCTTCTGTCTCATGAAACCGCCTTTTTTTAATGCTGCATAATCAATGTTAGCCATTGTTGTATCCTCCATGTCATAAATATTAATATGTTGTACCGGATTGGTTCTGTATTCTACAGATTCTCAACTGAATCAACTGCCTGTCTGAAATCCTCAATCAAATCTTCGATATCCTCGATGCCGACACTTATTCTTATCAGGTCATCAAATACGCCTGCTGTCTTCTTCTCCTCTTCACTGCTGTGTACGTTAAGCGTCGATTCAGGATGGATTACAAGTGTCTTTGTATCGCCGATATTGGAAACTATCAGTGGAAGCTTAAGCGCATCTATTATACCGAACGCTTTTTCCTTACTTCCTGTCCTTATCGTGATTATTCCGCCGTAACCGTTATCGCCAAACTGCTTTGCTGCTATATCATGCCATCTGCTGTCTGTAAGTCCGGGGTAATTAACTGTTATATCCTTATAATTCTCAGTAAAGAACTGTGCAAGCTTTGCCGCATTGCTGCAAACACGCTCCATTCGAAGTCCCAGAGTCTCCATTCCCAGACTGTTGTAGAATGCGTTCTGCGGTGACAGACATGCACCTGTATTCCTGAATAATCCGTTACGAAGCTTCGCCGTATATGCAAATGGACCAAACTTCTTAAATTCCTTCATTCCCGGATATCTGTCTTCATCCCACTTGAATCTTCCCGCATCGGTAATCACACCTGATATCGCGCTGCTGTTTGCATTGATATACTTGGATGTTGAATTGACTACCACATCGGCACCAAGCTTAAGAGGCTGTACCAGATATGCCGTCGCAACGGTATTATCCATAATAAGCGGCACACCGTTATCATGTGCAAGCTTGGCAAGTGCTTCTATATCAGTAACATCAAGTCTTGGATTACCTATCGTCTCCGCAAAATAAAGCCTTGTATGCTCATTCGTTGCTGCCCTGAATTCCTCAAGATTGTTATTCTCAACATATCTTGTTGTTATTCCAAAGCTTTCAAGATCCCTGAACAGATCAATGCTTCCGCCATACAGGCTGGCACTTGATACTATCTCATCGCCGGCTCTTAATATATTGCAAAACGCATTATACAGGGCTGCCATACCTGACGCACATGCCACGCTGGCAATACCTCCCTCCAATGCCGTCATTCTCTTCTCGAATGCATCAACTGTCGGGTTGCTTATTCTCGTATATGAGAATCCCGGAGCCTGATTATGAAATATTTTCTCCAGCTTGACTGCTGAATCATGTTCAAATGCACTTGACTGATATATAGGAGTAAGCGTGGCTCCCGTTGCCTTATCTCCTCTGAAGTCACCATGCAGTAATGCAGTATTAAATCTCATGTGATGCCCCTTTTTATATAAATCCTATCAAATTACTATGATAAATATAATACACTTATTTTTCCAATTGTCAACTACAAATTCATATAATTTATATTATTTTAGTATGAATTAGCATAAACAGGGCGTTTGAGGGTAATATTTTTTATTACGGTCTTCTTGTGCTATGCTTTTTTATATGATAAAATGCAGTTTGAAAGGATATATTTCATATGATATTTAACACAAAACACAAAAAGCTATCTATATTTATTTTGCTGATTTTTATTCTGCTTATATCTATGTTCCTGAGTATTCTCCTTGGAAGTGTAAGGCTTGAGCCGGGTGAGATTATATCGTGCCTGACCGGACGCGATGCATCTTCTGTTGCTTCCGTTCTTATATACGGCATAAGGCTGCCACGCATGTTTGCAGCTCTTCTTGCGGGAATGGGGCTTTCGTGTGCAGGCGTAATCCTTCAGAGTGTTATGAATAACTCACTTGCAAGCCCTAATACAATAGGTGTGAATTCAGGTGCGGGCTTTGCCGTCATGGCCGGACTTCTTATCATGCATGGAAGCGCAGCCTATTCTTCCGTATTTGCATTTGCCGGAGCACTTATAACGACACTTCTTGTATTTGCGATTGCATACATGGGCGACCAGTCGAGAACAACCATTATTCTTGCAGGTATAACTATATCCTCCCTTCTCGGCGCGGGAATTAATACAATAAAGCTTATTGATAACGAGATAACTCTTAATATTACAACTTTTATGATAGGCACGCTTAACGGTGTTACAGCCCGTGCCATAAGACTTCCCGCTATAGGAATTATTGCAGCGGTAATAATAGCTATGTTTTTTGGACGTGCCATCAATATTCTCAATCTGGGAGAAGACATTGCACGTTCTCTTGGACTTAATGTTACAGTAACACGTTTTATCCTGCTTACACTCTCAAGTATCATGGCAGGCTGTGTTGTAAGCTATGCAGGGCTTCTCAGCTTTGTAGGTCTTATTGTACCGCACATCGGACGCAGGCTGTTCGGCAATGATGCGCGCATACTGCTGCCATGCAGTGCGCTTCTCGGTGCAGTATTTGTTATTCTGTGTGACCTGGCAGGCCGCGTAATCGCTGCTCCTTATGAACTTCCGGCAGGAATAATCATGTCCTTTGTCGGCGGTCCGTTCTTTTTATATCTGCTTCTGCGCAGGAAAGGAGGCCGTAGAGTAAATGCTTAGATTCGACAATCTGAATGTATCATACAGGCACGAAGAGATATTACACGGAATCACCGAACAGATTCCTACAGGGTGCATAACGACAATTCTCGGTCCTAACGGCTGCGGCAAGACAACGCTCATATCATCAATAAACGGAAGCTCAGACGTAACAGGCGGAAGAATACTACTTGATGACACTGATATATTGAAGCTTTCATACAAAGAGCGCGCCCGGCTTATCGCATTTCTTCCACAGATAAGGCAGATAATTCCTGCTCTCCCGGTAAAGACTCTTGTTGAGCACGGGCGCTTCCCTCATCTGGGATTTGCACGCAAAAAGTCAGCCGAGGATATCAGGATTGTAGATGAAGTTATGCATTTTACAGGGATAGATAAGTACAAAGATATGTATGCCAATACACTGTCAGGCGGAATCAGGCAGCGCGTGTTCTTTGCAATGATACTGGCGCAGGACTGTGACACCATCATTCTTGATGAACCTACAACATACCTTGATATTGAAGGACAGCGCATATTTTATAATATGATTCTCGAGCTGAAAGAAAAAGGGAAGACGATTCTGCTCGTCCTCCACGATATATCAAAAGCACTGTCCATATCTGATAAGATAATTGTAATGAATAATTCTGAGATTGTATTCGGCGGCACTCCCGCCAGCTGCATAGAAAGCCACATACTTGAAGACGTATTTCACGCACAATGCCGCGAACTTCACGACGAAGAGGGGACTTATTACCTTTTCACGTAATAATCCCCATCTTACCCTTCATGCAGGGAATCAGCACACTATATAACCACACTTTCGACATTGCGGTATATACCATTCACCTGTGTATATGTTCTGTCACCTTCTTTAACAAACATCCTGTCTATAAACACTTTCACCTTATCTCCCGGTGCTACAAGTGTCTGGTTTGTCTGACGGTATGCAGTTATTGTATTGCCATGCAGCCATAATTTTAATTCAATTATATTCCCTTTGAATGTAACATCCGTAACTACCGCTGTTTCTGCTGTTGCCTGGTACTGAAGCCTTTCATCGGCACGTGTGACATTAACTGCTTCAGGTCTTATAAATGCTCCATCACCTTCTGTAATATCTTCAAAGCCTTTGAACTCCCTGTAATTTTCCACTTTTACATTTTCTCCGATAAAGCCTGCCGCAAAAGGCGTCTGCGGATTATTATAAATATCAATCGGAGTACCTGTCTGCTCCACGCGCCCTGCGTTCGTGAGTATTATCTGGTCAGATAATTCGATAGCCTCCTCCTGGTCATGTGTAACAAATATGCTTGTTATTCCAACTTCATTAATAAGTTCTCTCAGCCAGCTTCTTAATTCCTTTCTGACCTTGGCATCAATTGCTGCAAAAGGCTCATCCAGCAGAAGCAGCTGCGGCTGCGCTGCTATCGCCCTTGCAAATGCAACTCTTTGCCTCTGCCCGCCTGACAACTGGCGCGGATATCTCTTTTCCAGCCCTTTGAGGCCAACCAGCTCTATCAGCTCATCAACACGGTTTTTTATATCGGCCTTACTCCATTTTTCAATTCTTAAACCGAATGCAATATTCTCAAACACTGTCTTGTACCTGAAAAGTGCGTAGTTCTGGAACACAAGACCGATGCCTCTTTCTGACGGCTTAATGTCATTAACCCTTCTTCCGTCAATGATAATATCACCGGAATCGGCATTCTCAAGACCTGCAAGCATCTTAAGTATTGTTGTCTTGCCACTTCCGCTGGGGCCTAAGAGTGCTGCAAGGCTTCCTTTTTTTACCGCAAAGCTTATATTTTTTGATGCTTCATAGCTGCCGAAGCGTTTGTTGACATTTTTCAATTCAACATATGTATCATTTTCTACTGCCTTTAATGTCATAAGTCATTTCTCCTCCCGCGATATTCAAGTATATTTCTTATAACAAGAATTACCAGAGCCATCACCACAAGTATTGCCGACATTGCAAACGCTCCCGTAAAATCAAATGCCTGATATGTTACTTCAATATGAAGCGGTATCGTATTGGTTCTGCCTCTAAGATGTCCTGACAGGATTGACACTGCCCCGAACTCACCCATTGTCCTTGCAGAGCAGAGAACTATTCCATACATCAGCGCCCATTTTATATCAGGCAGCGTTATCTGCGTGAATATCCTGAAAAATCCCGCTCCCATCAGTGCCGCGGCCTCTTCCTCGTCTGTTCCCGCTGCTGTCATAACAGGAATAAGTTCCCTTGATATGAATGGAAATGTCACAAATATTGTTGCCAGCACTATGCCCGGAACTGCAAATATTATCTTAATTCCAAGAGATGTAAGCAATGGGTACAATATACTGTTTCTTCCAAATGTCAGGACAAATATAAGTCCCGCTATTATCGGTGATATCGTAAGCGGCAGATCTATAAGAGCCGAGAGTACTTTCTTACCCCTGAATCTGTATTTTGTAATCACCCATGCCGCAAATATTCCGAATATCGTATTAACCGTAACGGTTATCAGTGTAACCTCAACCGTAAGCAGTATTGATTTTACCGCATATCTGTCAGTGACAGCCTTGGCAAATGCTCCAATGCCATCTCTGAATGCCGTAACCGCAACATATACAAGCGGAAGTATCAGCATAACCACAAGGAATATACTGCATAATGTTATAAGTGCCCATTTAAAGAATGTATTTTCCTCACGCACTGCAGCATTGTCTTTTTCTGTCTTAATCTCCGTTATGTCAGCCTCCATTATGTCAGCCTCCTTTCTACATTCTTAAATTTCAGGATTACTCAATTCCGCTCACAATTCTCGATGACACACTGTGCACGACAGCATTTATGAAAAGGATTATGAATGCTGCTATAAGCATTACCAGTGCAATTGATGTTGCACCCGCATAATCATATTCCTGAAGCTTTGACATTATGAGAAGCGGCGTTATCTCCGTCTGATACGGTGTATTTCCGGCTATGAATACAACGCTTCCATATTCGCCAAGGCTTCTGGCAAATGCCATTGAAAACCCGGCTATGAGTGCTGGCATTATCTCCGGCAGTATGACATGTACAAATGTCTGGAATCTTGAAGCACCAAGCATCATTGCCGCTTCCTCATATTCCCTGTCGAGCTTTTCAAGTACAGGCTGCACGCTCCGCACCACAAACGGTATTCCGATAAACACAAGAGCTGCTGTAATGCCGATTCGTGTATATGCAATATTTATGCCGAATCCGGCAGATATTTTTCCAATCCACCCGTCACTTACCGTAAGATGTGTAAGTGCAATGCCTGCAACCGCAGTAGGCAGTGCAAACGGAAGTTCAATAATTCCATCCATAAATCTCTTAAACGGAAAATCATATCTTACGAGCACCCATGCAATTGCAAGTCCCATAAAAAGATTTATCACTGATGCAATGAATGCCGTAAGGAAGCTTACCCTGTAGCTTGCAAGAACTCTTGGCCTTGTCACCGTTGTTATAAAGTCTGCCCATGAAAGCTTTGCTGAATATACAACAAGCGAGCACAACGGAATTACAACAATCAGGCCAAGTATTGCCAGTGTTATCCCCAGCGACAGTCCGAAGCCGGGAATAACACTCTTTTTATTACTTTTTTTCGTAAATCGCATCGAATATTCCTCCGTCAGCAAAATGCTTTTTAGATGCCTCTGTCCATCCGCCAAAGTGCTTAATATCAGTTAGTTCAAGGCTCGTTACTATCCACTTGCCGTCTGACGGAATCTCTTTAATCACATTAGAGCCGCCTGTGTACACATAATCCGCAAGGATATTCCGGTTTGACGGGCGATAGAACCACTTGGCTTCAAGCTTCTGCGCTTCATCTGAATAAAGATATGAAAGGTATTCTGTTGCAACATTTCTTGTGCCTCTCTTATCTACGACCTCATCAACAACGGCAACTGTAGGCTGGCACAGGATTGATACTGACGGAACAACTATCTCATATTCGCCCGGATGCTCATCAAGTGAGAGAAATGCTTCATTTTCCCATGCAATAAGCACATCGCCCTGACCATTTTCAACAAATGATGTTGTCGCACCTCTTGCTCCGGAATCAAGTACAAGTACATTTTTGTAAAGTGTCTTTATGCTTTCTTTGATTGCATCCTCGTTCTGTCCCTGCTTTTCAAAATAGTACCACGCTGCAAGGTAATTCCATCTTGCACCGCCCGATGTCTTGGGGTTAGGTGTTATGACTCCAACATCGCTTCTTAACAGATCATTCCAGTCATTTATATTCTTTGGATTGCCCTTTCTTACAAGAAACACAATGCTTGATGTGTAGGGTGAGCTGTCGAGTTCAAAATTATTGGTGTAGCCATCCTTTATCAGTCCTGCATTCTTAACAGCATCCACATCTCCCTCAAGTGCAAGTGTAACAACATCAGCTTCAAGTCCGTTGGCAACCTCAAGTGCCTGCTTGCCTGAACCTCCGTGTGACTGTGTAACTGTTATCTCCTGTCCTGTCTTCTGTTTCCAGTAATTCCCAAATATCTGATTATATTCCTTATACAGCTCTCTTGTAGGATCGTATGATACATTGGTTATCTCAACACTTTCCTTCGAGCCTGCATCTGACGATGCACTGCCGCATCCTGTAAGTGCTCCCATTGTTAATACCACCGTCATTCCTAACGCAATAAGTCTTTTTTTGTTCATAGCATTTTCCTCCATTCTTTTTTCTTCCCGATGCCTTTGTCATCCGGGATTGATATGGATTATATGCTGTATTGCCGCCGCCAACAACGGCAATATCTGAAATCGTTTTCACAAACTTCACGGATCATGACCCGGATAACCCGGATTTTTATAAATAAGCGTAAAAAAACGACTTCACAAAGCTGAATCAAATGCATTTGTGAAATCGTTTTCAGTTGCATATTTACTGGTAATATTGACCTTTTTTCTATAATCTTCCATCAGATTATATGCAATATTCTGTTATATATGTCTCATCAACCGGTGCACAGCTATCCCGCACAACGAGATTGCCTTCTATCTCAAGGCGCATGACATTCTGATGCCGTCCGCGTATTCTGTCAACAAGAAGCTCTACCGTGAATCTTCCCATCTCTTCACGCGGGAGATTAATTGTTGTCAGCATAGGCTTTGTATACCGGCTTTCATAAATATTATCACTCGCTATTATTGAAGGCACATAATACCTGTTACGGTATCTGTTAAGGCATTTTATCATACCGACTGCCGTAATGTCATTGGCACAGTAAAATGCCGTCGGACGTTCCTCGCTTTTCAATACATTTTCCATGACCTCATAACCGTGGCTCTCTGTCTGGTCAGTGTCAAATATCAGTTCCGGAAGCACTTCTATGTCATGCTTTCTCATCGCCTCCATGTATCCTTCAAAACGCGCTTCATTGCGTATATTGCCTACATATGCAATATTGCTGTGTCCAAGCTTCAGCAGATGTTCAATTGCCATAGATGCTATCTTTCTTCCATCACAGAGCACCTCGTCCACCTCGTAATTTGTAGAATTACGATTGACTGATACAACATTTTTGAATGCTGCCTTCAGCTTTTTAAGTGCATCCCTAGAACACCGTCCTATTATTATAAGTCCGTCACATCTGTCACCGGTCTGCTCATACATCTCATCCGCCAGCCTGTCAGCCTTCTCCCTTGCCGCCCTTCTGTCATCCGAGAATGTTGAATTGTACCATACTCTCGACAATATGCAGGAATTCTTATGTATCTCTGACTCAATAACTCTCAGAAGTTCATCAAAAAAAGGGTCGGAATGTGAACTGTCAGACCTTGTAAGAAGAATATTAATGTAATAATTCTTCGGTCCGTCAGCATTACCGCCCTTTTTAAGACTTCTTGCAGCTTCATTGGGGACATAATTTATCTCAACCGCTGCCTTCCATATCCTGTCACGCAGCTTGGAATCCTGGCATTTGTAATCGGGATTATTGAGCACACGCGACACTGTAGATACCGAGGCTCCCGTCATCTGTGCGATTTTCTTAATTGACATGTGACCTCCATTCTCCACCCCACAGCCGGAAGAAAACACACACCGGCTTGTGCTGTAAGCGGGCATTTTGCAGCCGCCGGCACGTAAGGCGCCGTATTTTGTCGCCTTACATGTCCGCTGCGGCTGCAACCAAGCGCAGGCGTGCCCGTGTCAGCATAAGTCTGTGTGGGGATTCCCCGCTGACAGCAGCAATGCTTTATCCACACTTAGTTCCAGATTTCGTCCTTAAATACTATCTTTCTGTATGTCTCAAATGTGAGCCACTTATTGAAGAACCCGCTGCTTATGCTGTCCTTCTGCTGTGCAAGCTCCTCTGCGAATGCGGCATATGAAGCTTCATCATTAACCTTAACCGCAAAGCCGCGTCCGTTAATCACAGGTACTCCTGAATACTTGTAATCCGCAAGCTCTCCGATACTCTCAACCTTACGGTCACGAACCTTAACGGCAACCTTGTCACGGAGCACAACAACGTCAAAGCTGTCAGGATAGCTGTAGCTCTCACCATTAACAGGAATCTCGTCACCAACCGTATATGTTCTTCCTGAAGGTCTTACCTTGTTGATTGTCATACTGTCAAGATTGTAGTAGAACTCCTCAAAGATATCACCGTTTGCCTTAAGCGAACCATATACAAATGCAGTCTTAAGATCCCTGCTGTCATCTACAGAAGGCTTCTCGACTACGCCACATGCTGATGTCATGTTGGTAATTCTGTCTATAAGTATAAGCTCTCCGAGTGTCTTATGCTTCTTGAACTCATCAAGTACAATTTCTTCCTGAAGAGAGATATCACATACTGCTATCTCATTCTTCTTAAGGCTATTGGCAGGAATATATGCGCCTGTATTAACATCAATCTTATACTGGATATTCTTAAGAATTGCAGGCATCTGCTTAGTACCGAGCTTTACGATGTAGTCTGTTCCCGGTGTAAGCTCCTTGTCATCCATCCACAGGATTGTAGCTGTAAATGATTTGCTTAGAGGAAGCTTATTACCCGCAGCAAGCACACAGCCTCTTGATACATCCACTTCCCTGTCGAGCTGGATTGTAACAGGCTGACCCATGAATGCATGGTCTGAGTCCCTGTCACCTACAAGAATGCTCTTAACATGAGCGCGCTCATTGCTTGGAAGTGTTATAATCTCATCACCTGTCTTAATCTCTCCTGATTCAATCTGCCCCTGGAAGCCTCTGTATGTATGGTCAGGACGGCATACTCTCTGTACAGGCATGTAGAAGCCCTCTTCCTGCTTCTTCTCGGTAACATCGATATTCTCAAGATATGGAAGAAGCGCCTCTCCCTTATACCAAGGTATGTTCTCTGACTTCGTTGTTACGTTGTCACCTTCTGTAGCCGATACCGGAATAATGTAGATGCTCTCAAGCTTAAGTTCATCTGCAAGCTCTTCAACCTGTTTTTTAATCTCATTAAATCTGTTCTCATCATATCCGACAAGATCCATCTTATTAACCGCGAATACAAAGTACTTAATACCCATAAGTGCACATATTCTTGCATGTCGTCTTGTCTGAACGAGAACACCCTGCTTGGCATCAATAAGGATTACCGCGAGGTCTGCAAATGAAGCACCTACAGCCATGTTACGTGTGTACTCCTCATGTCCCGGAGTATCAGCAACGATAAAGCTTCTGTTATCTGTTGTGAAATATCTGTAAGCTACGTCAATTGTAATTCCCTGCTCTCTCTCAGCCATAAGTCCGTCAAGAAGGAGTGAATAATCTATTGCACCGCCACGGCTTCCGACCTTACTGTCAAGCTCCAGTGCCTTCTCCTGATCTGCATATAAAAGCTTTGAATCATACAAAATATGTCCGATAAGTGTTGACTTGCCGTCATCCACGCTTCCGCATGTTATAAATTTTAATAAGCTTCTCATCCTAGAAATAACCCTCCCTTTTTCTTCTCTCCATGCTGCCTGCCGCCTCATTGTCAATAACTCTTGTAGTTCTCTCAGATGATACTGCAGAAAGTGTCTCGTCTATAATCTCATCAAGTGTCCTGGCTGTTGACTCAACGCCGCCTGTAAGCGGATAGCATCCGAGCGTACGGAATCTTACACTCTTCATCTCAATCTTTTCGTCCGGCCTTAACTTCATTCTGTCATCATCAACCATGATAATATTACCGTCACGGTATACAACCGGTCTTACATCTGCAAAATAGAGAGGTACTATCTCTATATTCTCTCTCTTTATATACTGCCAGATGTCTGTCTCAGTCCAATTAGAGATAGGAAATACTCTTATGCTCTCACCCTTGTGAATCTTTGAATTGTAGAGCTTCCACATCTCAGGTCTCTGATTCTTAGGATCCCACGCATGATTCTCGTTACGGAATGAGAAGATTCTCTCCTTGGCTCTTGACTTCTCCTCATCTCTTCGTCCACCGCCGAATGCTGCCGTGAAGCCATACTTATTAAGTGCCTGCTTCAATGCCTGTGTCTTCATGATGTCGGTATATGCTGAGCCGTGGTCAAAAGGATTTATCCCCTGCTTAACTCCGTCTTCGTTGATATACTCAAGCATCTCTATGCCAAGCTTCTTAGCCTGCTCATCGCGGAACTTTATCATCTCCTTGAACTTCCATGTTGTATTAACATGTAAGAATGGGAATGGCGGTTTCTCAGGATAGAATGCCTTCATTGCAAGATGAAGCATTACTGAGCTGTCCTTTCCGATTGAATAGAGCATTACAGGCTTCTCACACTCTGCCGCAACTTCACGGATTATGTATATTGCCTCTGCCTCCAGCTGATCCAAATGTGATAACTTTTCCATTAATAATTCCTCCCTGCGAAGTATAATTTAATATTTATTAGATTCTTTCTTATCAATAACTATTGTCTCTGTGCTTCCGTCTGTCTTATGGATATTCCAGTTAAGGAACTGTCCCTTGGAATTAACTGTCATGACACTTCCCATTCCTCCCATATCAGCTCCAAGATAGAGACCTATCGCATCAAAGTGGCATTCCTTAATACATGAGCAGCAGCCCCAGCAGTCTCTCGGGTATCTGATATATGCCTTGCCGTCAGCATCCTTTTTTATCAGGCTGCCCGGACAGACTTCAGTACATTTTCCGCAGCCTCTGCATTTTACCTTATCAATTGCTATGCTCATATATCTCACCTCTTCCAACAAGTTTTCTCTCTATTATCTGAATGTGGCCGTCAACCTTTTTAGAATTAACATATTTGAGCCATTCATCACTCTTTTCAGGATAATCAAGATTCTCATCAAAACTGTGCCATCTTGTCTCTTTTCTTGCTGCCAGATGCGCTATCAGTGACAGGCAGACCGTAAGTCTTTCTTTCAGCTCATATGCAAACATCAGCTCATGGTAATCCTCTGCACTTACGCCATCAGCCAGCTTCCGGATATGCTCAATCTTTTCCTTTGCCAGCTCAAGCTGCTTTTCATTGAACTGGTAATGGCTTCCTATACCCCCGGCATATGTATCCATGACCTTCTGCATTGCATCCTCAAGCTGTTCTGTGCTGTACATGCCTTCGCTGCGTCCGAGGATTGCATTATATTCAGCTACCTTATCCGCAAATCCGCTGTCGGTTCTCTCCCTGGCATCCTCAGTGCTTACACAACTGTCTGCACAATCGCCTGCGGCCATGTCCAGCTCCTCAACCATAGTCTTCGCAGCTATCTCGCCTTCAACCATCGCACCTGTTACATATTTCTGAGGACATCCTCCGGCAACATCGCCTGCGGCAAACAGATTATGTATTGTCGTGCGTCTGTATGTATCTACCCAGTAACCGCTTGCAGTATGGCCTCCGACTACATATGGCTCTGTTCCTTCTATCTCAACATTCTGCTCACTTGGATTCTTACCTGACTCAAGCCACTTAAGCGTCTGGCCAGGTGCCATGTTAAGATATGCTTTCTTAAGCGATTCATCCTGCTGTGGTGTGATACCTTCAGTTCTAAGATAACAAGGTCCGCGTCCATCTATATTCTCCATTACAGTTCCGTATACACGCTGTGATGTTGTAAGACCGTATTTTGTCTCGTATACGTCACCCTTGGAATTCACCTGCTTGGCACCGACGCCCTGAGCTATAGTTCCTGTAGGAGCTATTGTATCCTTACATCTGAGAGCAATGAATCTCATCTCAAATGTTGTCATCTCTGCGCCTGCATTAATGCCCATCGCATATCCTGCCCCCGTGTTAAACGGCGGATACCACATCTTATGTCTTGAAAATCCCGGATTGTTAGGCCTGTAAAGACCTGCCGCACCTCCGGTTGCACAAAGGACCTTCTTTGCAAGTATTCTGTAAGCTGTTCCCGGTTCATCAATGCTGAATCCGTAAGCTCCGAGAATAGTGTTATTTTCAACTATATAATCAGTAATATCTATTCTGTTTATTACAGTCACATTAGGGAGCGCATATACGGCATCCGCAAGGATTGGCTTGATATTCTCTCCGTTTATCTTAATGTTGCGGTTACCTCTTGCAACATATCTGCCATTTTCATCCTTAAGAATTACAAGCCCAAGCTTCTCCATCTTCTCAGTAACTCTGTTAAGCCCCTGCGACATCGTAAGAAGAAGATCCTCTCTTACTATTCCGTCTGCATCCTTCTTTGCATAATCAACATAATCCTCCGGTTTTCTTCCTTCAACTATGTAAGCATTTATCGCATTGACACCTGCTGCAAGACATCCGCTTCGCTTTATGTTGGCTTTTTCCGCAATGACAACCGAATAATCCGACTGTTCTGCAATTGTAAGTGCTGCGTAACAGCCTGCCGTTCCTCCTCCGATTATAAGTATGTCAGTTTCAATTGTCTTAGTTTCATTAATCTGCATGGCACTCTCTCCCATCATTTTATAATCAGATTTTATAATCAGATATAGAAAATATCGTCTTCCTGCATTTCCTTATTCTCACACAGGTATGCCCTGCTCTCTCCCATAACATAAAGCCTGTATATGAGCACATTTACCTTCTCGCCTATCTCAAGCGAATCCTTCTCAAGTGACCACTCACCGATAATCTTAATTCCATGTATGTCGACCGTCACATCAAGGCGGTTGCCTCTGAACACTACGTCCTCAACAATTCCTTCCTCTGCGGCACTCATATATCTGTCGAGCTTTCCAAGCTTCGATATCTTAACAAATTCAGGTCTTACGACAGCCTTTTTCGCTCCCTCAATCCTGTCAAAGCCATTGAGTGTATCGTATGCCTCAATTGATGACGGTCTCCCGATAAACTGTGCAACAAACGGTGTGTCCGGTGATTTGTAAATCTCTGCCGGCGTTCCCATCTGTTCTATATGTCCATGGTTAGTAATGATAATCTCATCAGCAACCTCTACAGCCTCATCCTGATCATGTGTAACAAATATACTTGTAATTCCAAGCTTCGTAACCATGCTTCTGAGCCACAGCCTCAGCTCACTTCTTACCTTGGCATCTATCGCCGCAAATGGTTCATCAAGCAGCAGTACCTGTGGATTAGGCGCCAGTGCCCTTGCAAATGCAACTCTCTGTCTCTGCCCTCCTGACAGCTGATTAGGATATCTTTTCTCCATTCCTGAAAGTCCGGTAATCTCAAGCAGCTCTGTAACTCTCCTCTTTATCTCTGCCTTAGGCACCTTCTGAAGCTCAAGTCCGAATGCCACATTATCATACACTGTCATGTATCTGAACAGTGCATAGCTCTGGAATACGAAGCCAATGCCTCTCTTTGATGCCGGTATGTCATTAACCCTGCGTCCGTCTATGTAGATATCTCCTGCATTCGGTGTCTCAAGTCCCGCTATCATACGCAGCAGTGTAGTCTTACCGCTTCCTGACGGTCCAAGCAGTGCAACCAGCCTGCCCTTTTCAATTCCAAAGCTCACATTGTCTGATGCCCTGAAATCGCCATACTGCTTGTAGATATTTTTCATTTCAACGTACATATCCTTACTCCCTTCCGCCAGTGCTTATCGTGTGTGCTTGGCCCTGTACTCGAATATATTTCTTAAAACCAGCACCACAACTGCGATTACTACTAATATCGAAGATGCTGCAAATGCCGCCGTAATTGAACTCTGTGTTCCCGACATATAAAGTGCATCAATCTCAAGCGGCAGTGTAAATGTCTCGCCCCTTGTCTTGGAAAGCGCATTAACTGCACCGAACTCTCCCAGCGCACGTGATGTACAGAGGATTATTCCGTATATAAGTGCCCATTTTATCTGTGGAAATGTTATCTTAAAGAATATCTTAAGCCCACCGGCTCCCATAAGTGCAGCAGCCTCTTCCTCGTCCTTGCCCTGTGCATTAAGCACCGGTATTATCTCTCTCGATACAAACGGGAATGTTACGAATATTGTTGCAAGCACCACACCGGGTATTGCAAATGCGATTCTTACGTTAGTTCCAAACACGCTGTTAAACCATCTTATCACCGGATAGAACCACCCCAGCCTTCCGAATGTCATAAGGAACGCAAGTCCTACTATAACCGGAGATATTGAAAAAGGAATATCTATAAGTGTCGCAAGCACCTGCTTTCCTTTGAAAGAAAACTTGGTAAGAAGCCACGCGGCACATATTCCGAAAAACGTATTGATTGCGACTGCAATCACCGTTGCAATAAGTGTTACCTTAAGTGCGCTTAAGACATATGATGTTGTAACCGATTCTATATAGAATCCAAGGCCTTCCTTAAGCGAGCTTGTCACTATTGATACAAGCGGCAGTACAAGCATGACGGACACGAACATTACACTCAGTGTAATCATTACATATTTAGTTATCTTTTTTCTCTTCTCAAATCTCTCAAGTTCGCTCATGACCAATCCTACCTTAAAGTATATTCGTTCTCTTTGACTGTTTCATCTGTATTATGTTAATTGCAAACAGCAGCACAAATGATATTATCAGCATTATAAGTGCTATCGTTGTCGCTGATGCGTAATCTATATAACTCAGCTTCTGCATTATTACGTAGGATATAACCTGCGTATGCTCCTTGGCACTGTTGCCGGATATGTATATGACACTTCCGTACTCACCGATTCCTCTTGCAAATGCAAGCCCGAAGCCTGTAAGGATTGATGGTCTTAACTCCGGAAGTATTACCTTGAAAAATGTCTTTGACGGTGAAGCTCCCAGTATGTATGCTGCTTCCTCATACTGCCCGTCAAGCTTTTCGAGCACCGGCTGTACGTTGCGCACTACAAACGGTATTCCTACAAATACAAGTGCGATTATAATTCCAAGATGCGTATAACTTACCTTTATTCCAAGCTTAGCAAGCGGTGCCCCGAGCATTCCCGTATCAGAATACATCTTGGAAAGTGTTATGCCTGCAACTGCTGTAGGAAGTGCAAACGGAAGCTCGATAAAACCGTCAAGCAGCCTCTTCCCCGGAAATTCATATTTGACAAGTGTCCATGCAAGTATCACCCCGAATATTACATTAATCACTGCAGCTATGAATGAGCAGCCTATACTCGTTGCAAATGCATAAAGCACATTAGGCTTTGTCACAAGCTCTATGAACTCTGAAGGTGATATCTTAAGCGAATATACCATAACTGATGCGAGTGGGATAAGAACTATCAGTGAAAGCATCGTAACCGTAATTCCCATTGTAAGCCTGAAGCCCGGAATGACTCTTGTCTTCTTACTCTTATTAAATTTTACTTTCTGTTGTTCAATAGCATTTTCCATAGCTTTCCCCAATCAGTTATCTCCATTGGCTTATACCGGATTACCGGTCTGTTAACTGTTATATATCCTGTCAAAAAGTGCTCCGTCATCGAAATACTTTCTGTAAGCTTCCTTCCATCCGCCAAAATCTTCGATAGATGTACATCTTATCGTAATGTCAAACTTATCCGTGAATTCATTAAGTATATTTTTGTTATACGGTCTGTAGCCGTATTGTGCTGCAAGTCTCTGCGCCTCATCCGAATAAAGATATCCGAGATACTCAGCCGCCGCATTCTCACTGTGGTTCATTCTCACATTGTCATCTACTACCGCCACGCTTGGCTGCGCCGTTATACTTACCGAAGGATTAACTATCTCATACTCTCCGGCGTAATTCTCAACCGTTGCCATAGCTTCATTCTCCCATGCTATCAGCACATCTCCCTTGTTATTCTCAACAAATGTTGTTGCTGAACCTCTTGCACCCGAATCAAGCACCGATACATTGGAATAAAGCTTCTTTAAGAATTGTTCCTGCATCCCGGTATCTTTGTAATTAACCTGTGCATAGCTTAATGCTGCAAGGAAGTTCCAGCACGCACCGCCGCTGCTCTTAGGGTCAGGCGTTATTATCTCAACGCCGTCTTTTACCAGGTCGTTCCAGTCATGTATTCCTTTGGGGTTACCCTTTCTTACAAGAAATACTATCGTAGATGTATATGGTGAAGATGTATTCTCATATTCATCTTCCCAGCCTGTATCTATAAGTCCCGTATTCTCTATAAGTGATATGTCATGCTCAAGTGCAAGTGTCACAACATCTGCATTACAGCCTTCGACTACCGATCTTGCCTGGCTTCCCGAGCCTCCATGTGACTGGATTACCTCTACAGGCTCGTTGTATCTGCTCTCATAGTAAGCTTCAAACAGGTTATTGTATTCTTCATAAAAATCTCTTGTTGCATCATACGATACATTCGTTATCGTAAGCGTCTTATCTGAACTTTTGCATCCGTACATTCCGGCTGTAAGTGTCATAGCAAGCCCCATCACCAGGAGGCATCTGATATTCTTTTTCATGGTATCTCCTTAATTTCCAATGTGGTGCTTTGCAAAGCAGCAAATCAACGCAGGCGCGCTTGCGCTTGTTAGAGCCGGCAGCGGTACATAATGCGGCATAATACGCCGCATAAGTACCGGCCGCTCTAAAATGCCTGCTTATGCCTTTGCTGCTTTGCAAAGCTGACATTCGGAATACTAATTTAGAACAATGCTGTATAAACTGCTTTAGATGCACTCATTAAACAGGTTACATATTTTGGTGTCGCATGATTAAATATGATTTCATGTTCCAGCGAACAGTTGATGATTTGTGTGTTGCAAGCCGGGCGCTTTGCAGCCATCGGTACTTAGCCGCTGTGTTTCAGCGGCTTATGTACCGCTATGGCTGCATCGCAGCGGGAGCGTGCCCGTCTTGCAATATGCAAATCGTCAACGTCCGGTGTTAAATACAAATAACATTAAATATAAAAAATTGAACCTTTAAAATTCAAACAGCGATGTTGACAGATATCTCTCCCCTGTATCCGGCAACAGAATAACTATATTCTTACCTTCGTTCTCAGGTCTTGCCGCAATCTGTGCTGCAGCATGGATTACTGCACCGGATGATATACCTACCAGAAGTCCGTCTGACTTGGCTACGTCTCTTGCCGCGGCAAATGCATCTTCGTTACTTACCGTAACTATCTCATCAACAAGACTCATATCCATTACTTTAGGAATGAAGCCTGCTCCTATTCCCTGAATCTTATGCGGTCCCGGCTGTCCTCCTGACAATACCGGTGAACCCGAAGGCTCAACCGCTATTATCTTAACATCCGGCTTCACAGCTTTGATTCCCTGTGCCGTTCCGGTAATTGTTCCACCGGTTCCCACCGATGCTATGAATATATCAACATTACCATCCATATCATCCATAATCTCTTTTGCTGTTGTAAGTCTGTGAATCTCCGGATTGGACGGATTCTCAAACTGCTGTGGTATGAATGCATTGCCATACTTTTCTTTGAGTTCATCTGCCTTGGCGATTGCTCCTCTCATTCCAAGCCTTCCCTGTGTCAGAACAATCTCTGCTCCAAGTGCCATAACAATCTTTCTTCTCTCAACACTCATCGTGTCCGGCATTGTAAGTATAAGCCTGAGCTTCTTGGCTGCACATACTCCTGCAAGTCCTATTCCGGTATTACCGCTTGTCGGCTCTATGATAACTGTATCTTTATTAATATTTCCCTGCTTAATTCCATCTTCAATCATTGCCATCGCGACTCTGTCCTTGACGCTTCCGAGTGGATTGAAGTACTCAAGCTTTGCAAGAATATTGGAATTAATTCCATGCTCTTCTTCATAGTTACAAAGCTGTAATATTGGCGTTGCGCCTATCAGTTCTGTTAATTGTTTTGCAACCTTTGCCATACCTGACCTCTTTTCTAAAAACCATTAAATGGATATTTGCTGGATTTACTTTCCTTATAATACACTACTATTCATAGTATTTCAATAGGATTAGTAAATTTATTTAAAATTATTTACAATATTTTTCAAGACAGTGTTTTGTCTCTTCCTCATCAGGCACTCTGTTTTCCTTAAGTGTAAGTCCTGCCATATAAGCAAGGAAGCGGCTTCTTCGTGCATCATCCTCTATAAGTTCTTTTGCCTTTGGTCGTATTTCTTCAAGATAATCAAGTATGCCTTCTATATTGTCAGGAATAATATCCGTTATCCGGTCTGCAAGCAGCATTGTCATCGCCGGGCTTGCACCACCTGATGATATGCCGATATTAAGATTTCCCTTTCTTATTACAGACGGAAATATAAAGCTGCATTTGTCCTTATCATCAACCACATTTACAGGAATATGCCTTTCGCTGCACAGCTTATATATATGCGCATTAAGCTGCTCATCCTGTGTTGCAGCTATAACAAAGCTTTTGCCTTCGATATCCGAATCCGTGAACTCTCTCTGCTCACAGACAATCCCCTGAATCTCCTTCACTCTGCTGTCAAATTCCTTAGCCACAACAGTAAGCTGCGGCCCGTAATCTATAAGCTTCTTTATCTTGTGAAGCCCTACCCTTCCTGCACCGACAATCAGCCCCGGCGTATCCTTCAGTTCTACAAAAAACGGAAAATAACCCATATCTGCCCTCCATTTTCATTCCTGCTTCTGCGGATAGAGAATATCTGCCATCTTTGTATACGACTCTCCCCATCTTGCATTAGGCTTAAGAGTATACAATGCTTTATCAAGTACATAATATCTGTTATTCTTAACTGCAGTCAGGCTGCTCCATGCAGGGCTGTCCTTAAGCATAGTGTCAACATTCTTAAGTGCCGCATCAACATTACTTCCCTGTACCATTACAAATATATAGTCAGGATCTGCTTTAACGATTGCTTCGAGGCTTAAGTCATCTATAAGTGATTTGTCACTGTCTGCAATATTAATACAGCCAAGATCTTTGAGTACTGATCCTCCAACCGTATCATCGCTGCCCTTAACCTTGACATTCTTGGATGCCGCCCTTAACAGAAGTACCTTAGGGTTGCTGCCGTCAATGCGTGCCTTTGCTCTTTCAATCTCATCCCTGACAGAAGTGCCGTTCTTCTCATACAGGTCCTTGCGTCCTGTTATATCAGTACATATATTAAGCATATTAAGATAATCATCAAAATTATTAATATCAAAATATGCTACTGTTATTCCCGCATTTTCAAGTGTCCCGCGCATAGCCACATCAGGTTCTGTATTAGAGCTTGCTATTACAAAATCAGGTCTTGATGCAATAAGAAGCTCCGTATTAGGCTCAAGTATCGCACCAAGCTTAACAGCGTCATCCGGAAGTCCGAGGTCAAAGCTGTTCCATGCATCATCAACTGATGCCACAAGCTTTCCTCCTGCAAGCGTCCACACCTCTGAGAAGCTCCCAAGAAGTGATGCAACCCTGTCAGCCGATCTGACCGTTACACTTCTTCCGAGAGCATCGGTAAATGTAACTGCCTGTGTGCCGCTTTCTATCGAACTGCTGCCCGTATTTGTATTCTGCCGTGAACATCCCGACATAAAAACTGATGCTGCAATTGCTGCCAAAGTCAATAAAATAAATGCTTTGTTTTTTAATCTTTTTCTCATATCATACCTTTCCTACTAATTTACTATGTTTTGTTTGTATAAGAATACTACGATATGAGGCTTATTTCAAGTATTAATTTAACCAAATGGGAAATATATTAAGAATTGTTAAGAATTATCATCCTCTTTTGAAAGTTCTCTCTTATGCTGCCAGTGAATGCCAACATGACCTATTCCAAGGATTACTGCTGATATGATAAGTAAAGGATTCCTGCCGTATATTCCAAGCATGATAAAAGCAAGTATCGGCAATGTCGCACCTGCTACCGGTATTCCTATAAGGCTTCTGTAGAAATCACGCATCTTCTTACCGCTCCTGAAATATCTGACCCAGTTAATCTCATACATAAGCATTATTACAAATGAAATTATAAGAAATACAGACCATCTGTCAAGTCTGCCAATATTAAAGTCCCTGAATATAAGCATAAAAGTGCATACAAGTACCTGTCCTATCCTCTCAAACGCAAGAAGCACCTTGTTCTCATTTACAATATACCTATAATAATTCTCCGGTCTGTGGCTTGTCCATATTATATTAGGGACAAAAAGCATTATAAGATATATAAGTCCGACATAAGAAAATCCAAAGTGCATATGTTTCAACTCCTCAATTCACTGTACCGGAATATAATCCCGGCACAGTGTCTCATAATTATTATTCAGCTACTCAGACCGTACCTGATATAACAAGTGTACTTACTCCCGGACTTACAACCCATGCTCCTGTTGCTGCATCCTGTTCGTAGGTTGCAGCCGGCACCGTAATCTGTCCTGTATTGCTTGTAAAAGATCCTGTTGTCTCATCATAAGTGTAATTAACTGCCTCTGTCCATGCAGTTCCATTGAAAGACACCGCAAGTCCGCTGAGGAGAGGATCAAATGAATCTGTAACTACAACTCCTGTAGCAGCATCTGCCGGCGCATTTCCCATATTCTGTATGAGAAATGTATATGTCAGAGTGCCATTTTCAGTAACCGGTACAGGACTTACCGACTTGGTAATTGTAAGAAGAGGAGCTGTCTCAACTTCTACTGTATCAGATACTGTTATCGGTGTTATTCCTCCGCCGGTTATGACTGCAGCATTTGTCAATTCTGCTCCTGATGCAATAGGTGCATACTCATTAACAGCCGCTTCATATACAACTGTTACATTGCCACCTGCCGGAACATTAATTCCTGTCACTGTCAGCGGAGGCCCCGGAGTTACTGCCGGTGTAGGCTGTGCTGTACCATTAACATAATAATTGACCGTACCTTCAATGTACGTAAGTGGTGTAAGTGTTAATGCATTAAACCGGTATGCTCCGAGATTGTCCGTAATCGTAAGTCCGTTAATTGCCGCTGTTCCTGAATTAACAATGCTTATGATATAAGTTACGCTGTCATTCTGTCCATACGTCTGACGGACAGCGAGCTTGGTTGCAGCAAGTACCTCAAGTATCTCGCCTACTGCAATGTTAGAATTGGCAACAGCATTGCCGTAACGCAGCTGTGCCTGGTTAGTAAATCTTGCCATATAGTAATACCTTTCATATATTCAGATATACTATAATATATGACAAATATCTTATTTTGTACCGAAGATTCTGTCTCCGGCATCTCCAAGACCCGGACAGATATATGCATTCTCATTAAGCTCTCTGTCAAGATGTCCTACATAAATCTGGATATCAGGATGTGCCTTGTGAAGTCTCTCAAGTCCCTCCGGTGCTGCTATAATACACATGAACTTGATATTCTTACCGCCATGCTTCTTAATCTGGTCGATTGCATCAACTGCCGAACCTCCTGTTGCAAGCATAGGATCGCACACAACGATTGTTCTCTCCTCAATCGGATCAGGCAGCTTGCAGTAATATTCCTGCGGCTCATGCGTCTTTTCATCACGGTACATACCTATATGACCAACCTTTGCTGACGGAACAAGTGCAAGAATACCCTCAACCATTCCAAGACCCGCACGAAGAATAGGAACTACTGCGAGCTTTCTTCCCGCTATCATAGGTGTCATGCATTTTTCAATCGGAGTCTCAATCTCTACATCCTTTACCGGAAGATCTGAAAGTGCCTCAAAGCCTTCAAGCATGGCTATCTCTTCTACAAGCTTACGGAACTCATTAGTGCCTGTATGCTTATCTCTGAGAATAGAAATCTTATGCTGAATCAGCGGATGATTAAAAATAACTACATTATCCATATTACTCATTGTAAAAACCTCTCTTATTCTAATTAAAAACTCTGCTTTTCTTCGTCATCACTGTTTGATACGTATACACCTCGGCTTCTGTCCCCTTCCGGATTCCTGCCGAACATGTAATCATTGCCCGGAAGGATTGCATTAAGAAGAATACCTGCGATTGCTGCTACTGCGAGTGCCGTAAGTGTAATTGATGTACCTCCGATTGTAAATGTAAGCCCACTGGAGAAACCAAGTCCGCATACAAATATAACACCTGCGATTATAAGATTTCTTGACTTTGTAAGGTCAACTCTGTTCTCAACGACATTACGCACACCGATTGCAGAAATCATACCATAGAGCATGAATGATACACCACCGATGATTGCTGTCGGCATTGTTGAGATAATGGACGAAAACTTAGGTATAAATGAAAGAACTATCGCAAATACTGCTGCGATTCTGATCACTCTCGGATCATATACCTTAGACAGCTCAAGGACACCTGTATTCTCGCCGTATGTAGTATTGGCTGGGCCACCGATAACACCGGCAAATGCTGTTGCAAGTCCGTCACCCATAATTGTGCGGTGAAGTCCCGGCTCCTCAATAAAGTTCTTACCTACTGTTGCAGATATTGCAGACATATCTCCAACATGCTCCATCATTGTAGCAATGGCAATAGGTGCCATTACAAGAATTGCCGTAATATCGAACTTGCATAACTGGAACTTAGGAATTCCTACCCAGTTTGCTGCGGCAACCGATGTAAAATCAATTATTGCCGAACCATCCGGATTAGTAACACCACACGCATTCAGAATCAGTGCAAATCCATATGATATGAGCACTCCCATAAGGATTGGTATAATCTTAAACATTCCCCTGCCCCATATGTTGAATATGATAATTACTGCAAGTGCAACTACTGCAAGAAGCCAGTTAGTAGATGCATTACTGATTGCTGAAGGTGCAAGTGAAAGTCCTATACAGATAATAATAGGTCCCGTAACCACCGGCGGGAGGAATCTCATTACTCTGTTCACGCCTACAAGCTTAAATATAACTGCAACAACAAGATAAAGAAGTCCTGCAATTACTATACCGCCACATGCATATGCCACCTTATCATTGGCACTCATTCCGGCATACATTCCTGTGTTAAGGTTAGCCACTGTGTAGAAACCTCCAAGGAATGCAAATGATGATCCTAAGAACGCCGGTACCTCGAACTTAGAACATACGTGGAATATAAGTGTTCCCACACCTGCGCAGAAAAGTGTTACAGCTACTGTAAGACCGCTTGTTATCGGCTCACCGCATGCAGCACTAAAATATCCTGCCACAAGAATCGGTACAAGAATTGTTGCACCAAACATTGCAAACATGTGCTGAATTCCGAGAATAAGCATCTTCGGGATTCCAAGTTTGCGCGCATCGTAAATCGGTTCATTTGAATTATCCATCACACGTCTCCTATTGTAAAATATTTTTAAACCTAAAGATTATAATAACATTTTACTATATAAGCTGCAATGTGAAAATTTACCCTGTAATACTGAATTTATCCACATCCACAACGCCAAGACTCGTAAGTCGCAGCTTTGGTATCACAGGCAGACTTATAAATGATAATGTCATGAACGGGTCTATGCCTTTAGCTGTTCCAAGTCCATATGCCGCACTCTTCAGCCCGTCAAGTTTTTTCTGTGCTTTTGATACGTCAAGCTCACACATAAGCCCCGCAACAGGAAGTGCCAATTCTGCAAGCACCCTGCCGTTATTGACCACAGCCATTCCGCCATGCATGCGTTCTATCGTCCTGATTGCAAGAAGTATATCATCATCACTTGCACCAACCGCAATTATGTTGTGTGAGTCATGTGCAATGCTCGTTGCAACAGCCCCTTCTTTGAGCTTATATCCTTTAACATAACACACTCCGACATGCCCTGTTGCATGATGCCTCTCTGCAACGCAAAGCTTAAGTATATCTTTTTTCACATTAATTCCTGAGGCTGACCCACAGTCCGTTGTCAGAAGTTCTCCTTCAACAACGCCTATCACTTTCGCCTCTCCGGATGGTGTCTTAAGACTTCCGGCTGTCAGCTTTGCGATATGTACTGTATCTTTTATGCCTGAGTTATCAACATTTTTCATCTGTTCAGCCTTATTTGTGAACATTGCACGGCATTCTTTTGTTAACCTTCCGTGCTGGCTCATCCTCACGCCATTCTTATATACGGAATCTATCTTAACTTCATTCCTATCCTCGAGAATAACAAAGTCCGCCCTGTATCCCGGAGCAATCGCCCCGGTTCTCCTAAGTCCAAAATATGATGCCGCATTAAATGAAGCTGCCGTGTATACATTTTCAGGCTTTGCGCCAAGAGATATTGCTTTTCTTATTATATTGTCTATGTGTCCTTCTATCTTCAGTTCTCCCGGATGGCGGTCATCCGTAACAAGCAGGCATCTTCTGTAATATCTGTCATCCAGCAGGCTGACAAGCTTCTTAAGATTCTTTCCTGCCGTTCCTTCGCGGATCATTATCCACTGTCCTGCCCTAATCTTCTCTATTGCTTCTGCACTCTCACTGCACTCATGGTCAGACATTGCTCCCGCTGTAACGTATGCCGCAAGCTGCTTTCCTGTAAGTCCCGGCGCATGTCCGTCAATAATTGTGTCTTTTTTGCGTGCAGCTGCCAGCTTTTTTATAACTTCCCTGTCACATGTAATAACTCCCGGATAATTCATCATCTCAGCAAGTCCGAGCACTCTTTCATTATCAAGGTACTTTTTAACATTTTTGTGGTCTATTCTGTACCCTGTCTCATCAAATTGTGTTGCCGGCACACATGAAGGTACCATAAAATATACATCTACCGGAAGATTGTCTGAGGCTTCAATCATATAGTCTATTCCGGCTTTGCCGCATACATTGGCAATCTCATGCGGATCTGCAATGATCGCCGATGTTCCGTGATGTATGACAGCCTTCGCATACTCTGCCGGTGTAACTATCGAGCTTTCAAGGTGCATGTGACCATCTATGAATCCCGGAACTATCGTATAATCGGATGCATCTATCTCGTGTTCACCGCTATATTCCCCTATTCCCGCAAATATACCGTCTGATACTGCAATATCTCCCTTAAGGAATTCATTGGTGAACACGTTGAGATATGTTGCATTTTTGAACACAAGCTGCGGTTTAATCTCTCCAAGCGCCGTTTGTATATCTCTTTTCATATCACTGCATATTCCCATATATACCTCCAAAGTTATATTTGTAAAATATCCGTCAAAAAAATCCCCCATGACTACCGCTTCACATAAATTGCTATGCTAATTATACGATATCCGCAGGGGATTTACAATTTGGTATTTAGTTGCTTTAGTCCCAATAGCCAAGTTCTTCGCCCTTAAGGTAAAGTGCCATGCCTTTGGCATAAATTTTAGCTTTTGATATAATAACATTGAACCTCACTTCAGGGTCAATGTTCAAAATGTGATTTTTTTATGTTCAAATTGTGAACTCCTGCAAAATGTGATATTATAATGAAAATACATTTTGAGGAGCCAGCACCATGCTAGTATATGATTCAAAGAGTGCACCAAAGACATCTGACACATTTGAGTGCACCTACACAACATTCAGTTCAAACAGCAGTACTGCTACTGTTGAAAATCCTATTCTCATTCTCGATAATTCACAGGAGAAGTGGGAGCACAATTCTGTCGGTATATTCGCCAACCCTTTCAAGAAGACCGCTTTTGAGTTTCAGATTGACAATAATGTAATCACAAGCAATATTCTCAGGATTGACGCACGTTTTACAAGCCTTATAAAGTGGCTTGGTGAAAACCGCATTAAAGTTAAGCTTACAGGCGACAATACTGATGAAGGATATGCCGTATACAGAATACGCGAGGTTGCTTTCAACAACAGCCAGAAGCTTTCTTCAGAGGATGGTTTTCTCCAGTTTATGATTGAACGTCTGCTTGAGAGCAGTGCAGTCGCAGAATCCGTATCTGACGAAGATGATGACGAGTCGGGCGACAGCATGAAGCTTACAAGCATAACAAGCATTTCTGATTTTCTTAACTGTGCCGGAATCACCCTGCCTGAGAATATCCGCCTCTGGGCACGCCGCAACCTTGCAGTTGCCCGCTCAAGTGAGGTTACTCCTGAGGAACGCCGCCATGCACAGCGTGCACTTTCAATCATGCTTAACATTAAGTGGAAGGGAAGCTATTTTGAATCGATTGACCCTGTAGAAGCAAGACGTATACTTGATGAAGAGTTATTTGGAATGGAAAGCGTAAAGCAACGCATTATCGAGACTATTATCCAGATTAACCGTACACATACTCTTCCTGCATATGGAATTCTTCTTGTAGGTCCTGCCGGAACCGGTAAGTCACAGATTGCATACCTTATTGCCAAGATTCTTAAGCTGCCATGGACAACTCTCGACATGAGTTCAATCAATGATGCCGAGCAGCTTACGGGAAGTTCAAGAATATACTCTAATGCAAAGCCGGGTATAATCATGGAAGCATTTAATATGGCAGGCGAGTCTAACCTTGTCTTCATTATAAATGAGCTTGATAAGGCTACAGCCGGTAAGGGCAATGGTGCCAATCCGGCAGACGTTCTTCTCACACTGCTTGATAATCTTGGATTCACTGATAATTATATGGAATGTCTTATTCCTACCGTCGGCGTATATCCGATTGCCACAGCTAACTTCAAGGATCAGATAAGCTCACCTCTTCTGTCACGATTTGCAGTCATTGATATTCCTGACTACACACATGACGAAAAGAAGACCATTCTTTCCAGGTTTGCTCTTCCTAAGATACTTAAGCGTATCGGACTGCATGATGATGAATGTGTTGTTACGGATGAGGCACTTGATACGGTAATAAACATTTTCAAAGACACAACCGGTATCCGTGACCTTGAACAGGCAGCAGAAAGACTTGCAGCACATGCACTCTATCTTATCGAAGCCGAGAACGAGACTAAGGTTGTATATGATTCTGCGATGGTAAAAGAACTTTTCAGATAAATTAAAAAATACCGTTTCCAAAAGTCAGAATAAATCCGACGATCCGGGAACGGTATTTTTGTATTCTATATCTTATATATCTTCTATATCTCTTCCTTGCCGCCTGTCTTGGCTCTTATAACCATAAGCACCGCAAGCAGAAGCACTATGCATAACGGAAGCGCCAGCCATGACATTCCCGGCATCCCCATTGCCATGAATATGCCAATCAGCATGTAACCTGCAAGGCATACACCTGCAACTACAATAACATAAGGAAGCTGCGTAACAACATGGTTGACATGTTCACAATGTCCGCCGGCCGATGCCATAATCGTTGTGTCCGATATTGGTGAACAGTGGTCACCGCAGACTGCTCCGGCAAGGCATGATGCAATTGATATCACCATCATCTGTCCCTCAGGAAATACACCTACAACAATCGGTATAAGTATACTGAAGGTTCCCCATGAAGTTCCCGTTGCAAATGCAAGAAATGCAGCAACAAGGAATATAATCATTGGAAGGAAGCCCTGCATTGCCGATGCCGAACCTGCAACCAGGTCTGCTACAAAGTACTTGGCCCCGAGCAGATTAGTCATTCCTGAGAGTGTCCACGCCATTGTAAGGATGAGAATCGGTGCTATCATTGACTGGAAACCTTCCGGAATACACTTTGTAAAATCTTCAAATGAAAGCACATCCCGCATCATGTAATAGATAAATGTAAACACAAGTGTTACCGCGCCGCCTAGCACAAGACCTACAGACGCATCGGCTCCCGCAAACGCATCAACGAACGACGCACCTGAGAAAAAGCCGCCCGTGTATACCATTGCGATAATACAGCTTGCAATAAGGACAACGACCGGAAGTGCGAGGTCAAGGACATGCGCCCTGTCATTAACAATCTCTTCCTCATTACCTTCATACGGTCTTCCCGGTGTTGTGAACAGATCTCCTGCTATTGCATTCATCTCATGCTTTTTCATCGGGCCGAAATCTACTCTCATAACCGTTACAAACACTACCATAACAAGAGTAAGTATCGCATACATGTTATATGGTATTGTCTGAAGGAACACGGCAAAGCCGTTTATATTGGAATCGGCAGGCACCGAAGAGGTTACTGCTGCCGCCCATGAGCTTATCGGTGCAATAATGCAGACCGGAGCCGCCGTTGCATCAATAATATACGCAAGCTTCGCTCTTGAAACCTTATGTCTGTCCGTTACAGGTCTCATGACACTTCCGACTGTCAGACAGTTAAAATAGTCATCCACGAATATCAGTACTCCAAGAAGCATTACAGATATCTGTGCCCCAATCCTTGTCTTAATATGCTTTGATGCCCATCTGCCAAATGCTGCAGAGCCTCCCGCTTTGTTAAGCATTGATACAAGGATTCCAAGCATAACGAGGAATACAAGTATTCCGACATTCCATGAATCAGCAAGCTTGTACACCATGCCGCCGTCCTCATTGAAGAACATGGTGTTGATCATCAGCTCAAAATTAAAATTAGAATACAGAAGTGCGCCGGCTACAATCCCGGCAAGAAGTGACGTATACACCTCTTTGGTAATAAGTGCAAGTCCGATTGCTATTACTGGCGGCAGCAGTGACAATATTGTTGAATAAGCCGCACATCTGTAACTCTCAGAATCTGCAATCGTCCCCGGTGTTCTGAATGATATAATGCAAAGTACCGCAATCAGTGCGATAAATATAAGCATTCCGATTTGTTTCTTCTTCATATCTTTCTCCAATCTTTGAATACTTAACTATCTTACTGTCAAACCGGAGAAAATACAATACCCAAAACAAATATTTATTGGCATTTATAATGCATTTTTAACAGTATTTCCACTGCTCCGATGCGAGCTGCATATCCACCATATGTCTGTATATTCCGTTCTGCGCCTTAAGCTGCTTTGGAGTGCCCTGCTCAGCCACAGTTCCACCTTTAAGAACAACTATCCTGTCAACCCCATCTACAGTTCTCATTCGGTGCGCAATTATAAGAACAGTCTTATCCCTGATCAGCTTTGATATTGATTCCTGAATTGCCGATTCATTATCTACATCAAGTGATGCTGTGGCTTCATCCATAAGTATGATTGGTGCATCTTTAAGAAATGCTCTTGCAATTGATATTCTCTGTCTCTCACCGCCCGAAAGCTCCGATCCATTCTCACCTATCATCGTATTCCAGCCATCCGGAAGCTTCTCAACAAAATCAATACAGTTGGCAAGTCTTGCCGCATTCATTACCTCTTCGTCAGCTGCATCCTTCTTACCTATACGGATATTCTCCATTACAGTGTTATTGAACAGTGTTACATCCTGGAAAACAATTGAATACAGCGACAGAAGTTTCTCAGGGTCAATCTCAGATACATTCATTCCACCGACAGTAATCCTGCCTCCATCATTGTCCCAGAATCTTGCAGCAAGCCTTGATATCGTTGTCTTACCGCCTCCTGACGGGCCGATAAGTGCCGTAACCTCTCCCTGCTTCGCCGTAAAGCTGACATCCTTCAGTATCTGCTCACCCTTCTTATACGCAAATGAAACATGGTCAAAAGTAATATCATATCCTTTATTATCAAGGATTTCTTTTCCTGTCTGCTCATCATGCGAAAGTATCTCATCCATTCTCTCACAGTTCTTATTAATGCTTATTATGGCTGACAGATTCTGGAGTGAAATCTGCAACGGTTCATACATTCTCGTAACCACAAGAAGGAACATAAAAAATGTAAGTACGCTGATTTCACCCTTTACAAGCAGCGAACCTCCGACAACACAGACCGTTCCGATACCGATTTTGAGAATCATCTGTGCCGAGCACACAAATGCCGCATTGGCAAATTCCGCTGCAATCGCATGTTTCTCAACGTTTTTAATCTTTACATTAAGACCGGACATATATTCTTCCGTCATATTGTTGGAACGCAGATCCCTGATTGTCTCAAGCCCCTCCTGTATGCCGTCAAGACATGCAAGTCTGTATTCAATAGTCTTATTATGTACCTTATCCATTACCTTTTTTGAATAAAGAACTATAAAAAATGCAATCGGGACAACCCATACAGCCGCAAGTGCCATACGCCATTCAAAGAAGAACAGACTTATTACAATTACTGTCGTTGATGCAAATGCTCCCACAAGCTCAGGAATCCAGTGTGAGCTTGCCGTCTCTATAAGCGCACAGTCTGACATAATCGTGTTGGTAAGGTCTGAAAGATCCTTCTTGCCAAAAAATGATAAAGGAAGCTTTCTCAGCTTCTCTGCCAGCATTCTTCGTCTTACACCGCTCTCTACATATGTAGAAAGGAAGGTTGACCTGTACTGGAATAATGTTGTAAGTATTATAAGCACAAGTACTGCGACAGTACCGGCGATAAAGAACATTTTCTTATCCTGCGGCAGGCTTCCTTCAATCAGGTATGAAGAAAGCACATACAAAAGTCCCACCGGAAGCATCAATACAAGATTGGCGATTGTAACCGCAGCAAATGCGCGCATCATATCATGAGCGCCCTTAGCCGAAAGAGCATATTTATGCTTAAGCTTTTCTGTCATGATTTTTCACCGTTCCTTCCCACCTGCCAGTTGACAGATTTGTTATATTCATTCCACATGTGTGTATATATTCCGTTCTTTGCCGTAAGCTCATCATGTGTTCCGCTCTCTGCTATCCTGCCGTCTTTAAGTACATATATGCAGTCTGCATCGGTCACTGTTGACAGTCTGTGTGCAATCATAATTACGGTCTTATCTTTGGCAAGATTCTCAAATGCTTTCTGCACAAGCCTCTCATTATCAGGATCTGCAAATGCTGTTGCCTCGTCAAGTATCAGTACCGGTGCATTCTTAAGAAAAGCTCTTGCAATTGAAAGTCTCTGCGCCTCTCCGCCCGATACATATATTCCCTTTGAACCTATTACGGTATTGACACCATCCGGGAATTTCTCAATTATGTCCATGCACTGTGCTGCCTGAAGTGCTTTCATAACCTCATCATCACCGGCATCCGGTCTTCCCATTCTTACATTTTCAAGGATACTCATCTTAAGAAGCTTACTGTCCTGAAATACATACGAAACCTGATTCATAAGCTCTTTTGCGTCAATATCCTTTACATCAGCCCCTCCAAGCCTGATGCTTCCCGACTTAACATCCCAGAATCTTGCAATAAGCGAAGCAAGTGTTGTCTTACCGCCTCCGGACGGACCTACCAGCGCCACATGCTCTCCCGCCTTTACATGCATCGTTATTCCGTCAATTGCATTATCCTTGGACTCATCATACGCAAATGTTACGTTTTCAATGCTTATTGAAGAATCCTTCGGAATGCTTTTTTTGTCTGACTGTGGAAGCGGTGATACTGCAAATATTCCATCCATTCTGTTAAGTGCATCCTCAACAATCATCTGTGACTCGCCTGCATACGCAACCTTCATTAACGTTGTTGTAAGCGTTGATGTAATAAGTATGTAGAAAATAAGATTAAGTGCAAACTGTGTTGTTATCTGATTGCCGCCAAGCGTATAAGCTGCTATAATCAGTGCCGCAAATATTCCGTTAGATGCTGTTGTAAAGCCTGTCATAGGAAGCATCATGCTTTTAGTATAGTCAAGTGTCCATTTCTCATAATCGTCTATCGCCGCCTTAAAGCGTTTAAATGAAAATACGGTCTGTCCGAATGTCTTTACGACCGGAATTCCGCGTACATACTCAACTGCCTCTGCCGACATTGTTTCAAGCGAATTCTGGTACTGCTTCATATCCTCAGCCATCTTAGGGCCCATCATCAGTGTTCCCATCAGTATAAATGCAATAGCCGCCGGTATAAGACTAATAAGTCCGAGTCTCCAGTCAAATACCATCATCATTACAAGCAGTCCTACGGGTGTGGCGGCCGACACTGCCTTATCAGGCAGGTTATGTGCGATAAATGTCTCTGTTGCCGCACTTGAATCGTTAACAACCTTGCGTATCTTACCCGTTCCCTGAGACTCGACATATCCCAACGGAAGCTTCATGATATGTTCCATCATGCTTACTCTCATATTGGACTGCACACGGAATGCCACCTTATGTGAGCACATAAGTGCCACTATGTATACTGCCATTGCCAGCAGTGCAAATTCTACAGCCTGCCAGCCATATGCTGTTATATGCGTTGCGTTGGCATAATCAGGCTTTACCTCCAGTATTTCCTTTATGATGCGCCACACATCATAAAAAGGCACAAGTGCAATCCATGCACTGAGAACTGCAAGAATCCATGACAGGTACACCAGATATTTATGTTCTCCGGCTATGTCCATGAGTCTTGACAGAGCGCTTTGTTTTTTTGTTTTCATAGTCCTCTCCTTTACTATTATTTTTGTTGTGCTGATAAAATATATCAATAAGTTAGTTGTGCCTAACCTATTATCATTTTTTTAGGCAGCATTGCTACTGCCTTCTTTTATATATCTGATATCACATAATCCCAAATACAGCCTTCCAGCCCGCACTGTTAAACAGCCTTACATTCTCCATGAATTCACATGCCTGCTCAAAGCTTTTGCCATGTTCAATAAGCTCACAAATATACTGCCATCCGTTTCTGCAATATACATGGATGAAAAATTCATCAATTTTATGACTGCCATCTGAATATTGCTTTGCAAACTCCCGGTAATACTCCTCTTCAATCCGTGCAAGCTCATCAAAGTAACCTTCGTACTCTGTACCTTCCGAGTGACAGAATATCAGCCTGAACTCATCCAAATGCTTATATACATATTCAAGCACACTGTAAGTTCCTCTCTCGCCTTCATGCACAGCCTTGTCAACATCATGTGAGTCTGCCGCTTTGCTGACACTGTCAAGATATATCTTCATAAGTCCGTCTGCGGCGTCATTTACAATCGCAGTAAACAGGCCGCTCTTATCTCCGAAGCGTGTATATATTGAATTGGTGCTTACTCCGCTGTCTGACGATATTCTTCTTAGACTTGCATCGTGAAAACCATGTTCAAGGAATTCCTTCTTTGCGCTCGCTATAAGCTTTTCCGTAACACCTGCTGTCTCTTTTCTCATATATGGTATTCCCTTTCAGTACGCGTGAGTATTCCTCCGCAGTCAAAATAATGCTACCGCAAACCTTTCAGCATAACGGCGCTTATATAATGCCACCAAAATAGCACCGTTATAATAACAGTGTTATTTTATAGTGCCATTTTATATTCAAAAGCTGCTGTTGTCAACGCATAGAGTGCTTAGTGATATTTTTTATCATGTATGTATAAGTAGTTATATAAGTAGTTATATAAGTAATTATTGGAGCATAAAAATAGCCATATGGATCATTAGTCCAAATGGCTTATAAAAAATATATTATTTTAATCTATTGTGAAGAACTGTCTCTGTTCAATTCAGGTCTATCAACAAGATATTGCAGTCCCATAAGATGAAAACAATCTTTTTTGTCAAATAAGATTCTTAATGTCACAGCAACACCTTTCCTGCCCAACACAAGCTTATATTCAGTTGATAATAGCGGAATAAATGCATTTATACAATCTATAACATTTCCCATTACAATTCTCCACTACTTCTTTAGATTAAGAAAGGCTCTGCATAAGCAGAGCCCTTCTAACATTTTCTTTCGAGGATTAGCCTCTAGCCAGATTGTGGTAAATGTTAAACCCTTATAAAGCTCATAAGGCACTGCTCTCTGGCACAGCACCCTACTTTGCCGCTTGGCAGACACTCAAGTTGCCTGCCTTTAATATTAAATTACCTTTCATATGAAAATATGTCAATCTAAAATTCGTGACTTCATAAAGAATTAACATTTGACCGGAATTTACTTTCATATTCCGATTGATGGGTCTTTCAAAGCCTCCTTACGACATACCACAGCCCAGTCATGGCTGCAATTACCATATGGTGTATCAATGTTATGATTTCTACACCATATTACGATCGATTTTCTCCAGCTAAATATATATATATTTAAAATAATTGTATCACAAATGATTAACGATTTCATCTGTATCATAAATTTCTTACAACACACAATATATTTTATACGTTATACAAAATATTTCATTTAAAATATTGTTACCAACATAAAAAGACGTCCCCCAACACCACCCGGTATCAAAGTCCGTCTTTCAATATTCTTACATAATATTTAGTTTTCACCCATCTTCGCCAGCTTGGCAGCCTGATCGCTTGTGCGGAACAAAGACCTCCAAATATATAGGCTCGGAACAATTGCCTCCATACCATAAAAAGGCTCGGAACGTGTGCCTCTAAAAATATAGGCTGTATACAATTGCCTCTTTAAAATATGTTTTATCCAAGGTATTATCCAAAGCATTACATTGCTTTTTTGAAAAGTTACTCGAATCCATTCTGTCTACGCTTTGTTTTAATATCAGTCCAAAATGCCGAATTTTCTCCTCCGTTATATGCGATTAAAAACTTATCATAATCCTCAAAAGCTTTGTAGTCGGGCTTTCTTAATTCTTCAAAACCATATTTATGAGCAATACCTTGTAAACTTGCAAATGTATCATATTGTATTGTGGCATACTTTGACAAATTCACTGAGATTGTATTTTTTATATAATTCTCAGCTTTTATTGCTCCGATATTAACCATTATACAAAAATCATTAACTTCGTTAAAAAAATCGGTATAACGATTATATGCCTTTAGAAATTTTTCTTGCACAATTTCAATTCCTAATTCTTCATTAGAGCAAGCAACTATTAGTTCTGTCATTGCATCTTCATATACTTTTTTTGAATTTTTCACATGTACATATAGTTCACTTGCCTTTATAACATCCAGTTGAACTTTTTCAACCTTTTCACGTATTTTCCGAGTTTTCCTATTCAAAAGTATAGTATACACCAAAGATACAAGTGAAATCAAAATAGGGCATATTTTTATTATATTTTCTAACATAATATTCCCCTTCTATGATTTTGTAGTATTTTTCAACATTGAAAGCAAATAATTCATATTACTAGTATCCTCTTCCTGAAGAACTATCTCTTTATTTGGAAACTGTCTATATAAAAAGAGTCTTATTCTTCTGTCCAACTCTTCTTCATCTTTAATATTCTCTTTATTAAGATTATACCACTGTATCACACTATTCAGTTCTTCCAAATTCAATTTATATCCATACTTTTTAAAAATATATATAACAATATCATTCATATTCTTATCTCCTTTTCATTTGTTTTCAATCAAATAATATATCAATTACCAACTATATATAATTAAGTATTATTACATTATTTGTTTTTCACTTTATCCCAATCCATCATGCACAACAATAACCATTACACTTTCTCTAATTAATAATTCTAGTCAATCAATTTTTTCCAAAACTAATAATCTTGAATCTCGAAGTTTACACTTAAATGAGTATCGACTCTTTTCTAATACTCCTGAAAAACATATATAAAAATCTTTTGATTTCATCTTATTGTCCGGTAACATATCTAGTTGTTCTTTCATATAATTATAAATAAATGGAGAGATTGCAATGTCACAGATTTGCTTTTTTGTCTCTTGGTTCAATACTTTTAAATAATATGCTTTAACCTCTTCCCCTTCTGGAACATATTGTATCAAATATAGCGAACATTTACCATAGTATATTTTCTGTATATCGATGTCCGTTTCCAAATCTTTGGCATAAATATTCTTATGTGGTAAGTACTTTATTTCTTTGCCTTCTGTCTCTATATCAAAGAATCCAAGTGCTTTTTTACCTCTCTCAATGGTTCTAACTTTTCCTACTGATGACGAACTATTAAGCTTCTTAAGCATCCTATTCATACAACTAACTAGGCGATTTCTAATATCAGTAGTATCTAAGTCTTTGTAAAACTTTTCTGTTTCACGCTTACCTGCTTTTTTTCTCCTATACGAACAATCTATATCATGTTTATCCATATCAGATTCTACAACTTTAAAATATCTTCTTTCATTTCCTTTTGCCACTGTCAATGGTGCCAATCTACACAGTGGACAAAAAATATGTCCCTCATATTTTATTATAGCTTCTGCATGATTTTTATCATACAAATTCCAATAAACATCTACTGGATAGTTTTTATCATCTTCATAGTAAAACTCTTCAAATTTACTTTTCACTATATTCTCTCTCCATTATGTACTGAAAATATATTATGTGCCTCCAACAAAACAGAACAAAGCAAATGCCTCTAAAAATTATGAATCAATTATACTTCTAATTCACTCATTATTTTACTTCTGATTTATCACGTTTCTTAAGTTCATTTAACAGCAACTCTCTATACTCTATGATGTTATCCTTTTCCTTCTGATAATCCTCCCCCTTTAATAATCCTTTTTCCTCAATAAATGAGATAACCTTTCCATCAACTTTCCTATTATGTATTGAAGTAGTTGATAATATCAATTGTGATTCAGCTGGCTGATGATTTGTAACATAATCCCATATCATATTAATTTTAGCTTCCGCGGGTTCCTGTTGAAATATTGCATCCATTACTATAGGTGCACATACAGTTTTTGAATGTTTTACTGCTACTGAATACAAAGTGAAAACCTGTGATAGAATTGCACATGGCAAATCATTACCCCCACTCGTAAAACTTGCCTTAAATGTTTTTAAATCTTTCGAATCAATATCCGTCACATTTAACGTTTGTAATGCAACACTTAATCTAGTTAAATAATCTTTGGTAATATATGTTCCTTTCTTTGAAATTGCTGTCTGTTCTTTTGTAATATTGGATAATCTTTCTTCAATAAAGATATATCTATTTTGTAATTTCTTTTGCTCTTTTTGCATATCACTCAAAATAGACTTTGACCCTTCTGCCACCACTACTTCTTTGAAAGTAACATTATCTCTTTTACGATTTAAAATATCATGAATTTTTTCAATATAATCGTTTAATTTCTCTAGTTCCTGTGACTGCTTTTCAATTTTCTTTTCTATCTTCTCTCTCTCAATAAAATAATCTTGAATTACTGTTTCACATTCTTCTATCTCTGAATATAAATGAAATTTATTTTCCACACTATTTTTATGTACAGTACCGCATATAGGACATATTATTTCTTCTTCCGTTAATTCACTCTCAACAAAATCCGCATCTGCCAGTAATTCATTATAAACTGATTCTGCAGATGAATATACTTCTTCGAGTTCCTTCATTTCATTAAAACATCTAACTAATTCATCTTTAATTTCATTTTTCTTTATTAGCTGAGCATTTAATTCACTCGTTAAACATAATATGTCATCTGTAAAATTTTCAGTATTTAGATTTAAATCAAGATAATCCTTATATTTTTCTGTATGTTTTTTTATCACAGCTTCATATGTTTTTAGTTGTCGCTTATTTTCTTTTTGTTCATTTTCCAATTCTACCTTTTCATCTAATAAATCATAATATTCTCTTGTTCTTACTCCCATATGATATAAAAGAATTTCTGGTTTCCATTTTCCTGTAAAAACATCACTAAATGAATCCCATGAGCCACTCCATCCTTTATCTTGGTCTATATAAAATGGCATAAAAATTGCACCTGGATATGCATATACAGAATTTTCATCATCCCTTTTTATTGGCATTTTTAAATAGAACTCAAAGAAATCAACATAAAATTTCTTTAGCTCAGATATCGACGCAAAGAACTTAACCTCATCATCTGACCTTAAAATAAATGAATTTCTATCCCTATATAGTTCATATTTGATACCGTCATATAAAAAAGTCACAATAGTACTTATCTGTAGAGAATCCCAATTAGTTGTATATTTTTTTAATTTTGCCCCCAAAGAATAATATATTGATTTCATCACAAGAGATTTCCCTGTCCTATTTTTTGTTTCTCCACTAGGGTTATCACCTGTTATTACCGTTAATCTATCATCAAATTCAATGGTTCTTGCTTCTTCATTTTTTTGTGATATTATTACAAGCTTTTTCAGAATTAATCTTTTCAACTTTACCTCTCCTTAGATTTCTTATTAATTTCTTGTATGCTATAAAATCCGCTTCTTTTCTTTTGTCTTCCTCTGACCTAATTTGTTTCACACAAACATCTCCCTTATTATTAGTGCATAAAGATAATATTTATTATAAACTTTTGCATCTTGTTCTTGGCTTACCTTATTATAGATATATTCAATCCAATCCTTACAATTATCGAACTCTTTTTCCTCCATAATCTTTTGAACCTTAACAGTTATTCCCTGTAATCCTAAAGCTTCAATATTTAGTCTATCTATTTGATATTTTTTCCATTCTTTATGAATCTTATTAATCTCTAAAGGTTTAAATCCATCAGTAATCAAATTCAAATGTATCTGATTCCATAAATCATCAGGCATTTCGGCTTTCAATTTATTAAGCCAACCTAAAAACTCACTTTTAGATATTGCTTTTCTTTCCATCAACTCGTCAACACTACTTGCTACTTTTTCGGTATTATTTATTCTTCTAATCTCACCTAAAATTGTATTATATATTGAGCGAGTCCTTTCTATTGTACTTGGAATGTTCATATCTTCCAGTTTCTTTACCATTCTCCCCATAACAGTATCATCATATGAGGATATATCGAGGTCTGCTACGTCAAAATAGATCACATTTAGGCAGTCCTCACTACAATTTCCAACTTTATCACAAGCTTTACACATATCTTTTTTTATCTTTTTTAGACTAGACTCATTAACTTCCTTTAATATAATTCTGCGTCTGTCTTTTGATTCTGTATTATCTTCAAACTTTCCAAAATCAAAACTCTTATTTGAAACTAAATGTATTCCTCTCGTTTCATCTTCAAATTTGACAAACTCATCTATCATTTTTTGAATGATAGACATTTTTTGAGGATACTTATTTCCATTTTTAGTGATAAAAGATGTCGTAATATATCTACTGTCTTTTTCATCTGTTTTTATTTGAAAAAATTCTACATATTCTTCTCTTTCAAGTCTATTTATTACTATAATATCATCATGGAATTCCATAAATAAAATAAAATCCGCATCCGATTCTATAACTTTAAGCATATAATCAAATGCCCACACTTGCTGAAATGTAAAACGGTTTGAAGAACGTGCCCCCGCATTCTCCCTTTCTGGAACACTTAATAACTTTTCTGCCAAGTCCATCTTTTCCTTACCTCCAGATTACAAATATTATATCAGTAAACAGATTATATTAAAAGTTATATATGTATTTTGAATTTCTAAGAATCATAACAAGTTCAAATTATACTAAAATGCACAAAAGCCCTCATGACATTTAGTCATATCAAATAGTTCCGCATTAACATACTGTCCACATTTAGAACACTTATATACCATTGTGTCATTACCACAATTTAAACAAAGTCCTCTTATATAATTATTGTTGTACTCTATATTTGCAGCATCGCATATTACCATATCTTCTCCACAATATCCACAGGTAACATATTGAAAAAAATGCCTATCTGAAAATGTATTAAAACATCTTGCACATTTATAATCAATTGTCATTGTTCTGGTCGAGCAGTATGGACATGTATATAAATCTTCATATTCTTTCTTCAAGAAGTTATATAACTCATGATTATAAATTGGGTTTTGTAATAATATAGCATATTGACTATCGTTTAAATATTCCTGCATAAATTTTCTATTCTCTATTCCTGTTTCCTCGCTCATCAAAATTCCCAAAATATGTATTAATGCATATATAACATCCTTTTCAACACTTTGTCTTTCTTGCTCATTAAAAATATAGGACGAATGCAATACACAGTTCCTGTATTTCTGAAACATCTCCATATATTGATATTCCTTACGCTCAAAGTTATACAGACGCTCTCTTCCCTTTGTGAAATTTTTAATTTCATCATATTCTCGTATTTTCAATTTATTAGTAACATATAATTCTTCTATTTCTGAATCTGATAGGCAACTCTGTTTACTTACCAAAATTGTTCTTATCCCACAGCAGGATACAACTGAAGATTTCAATGCTAATTCCATAGCAAACTGTAAATTCACAATAGCCTGTAGCATATTTACATAGTTATCCAATCCCTTGTTAATATAACCTATTGCAGAGTCAATGAATATAATTGCATTTCTAAATAATAATTGGGCAAATTCCTTTTCAAACTTCATCTTATTTCTCCTAACTGTTTTATTATATCACAAGACTTAAAAACATTTGAGTTAATTTTCCCATATCATACAAAAAAGAGACAAGCATCGTGCTCAGCCCTTTATCAGAAAACACCTTACTGAATAGCAATCTTGATTGTAATAGGTCTCCAGAACTTAGATCTGAATTTCCTATTTGCCTCTTCCTCGCAATAACGCTTACACTCCTCCATTGGAATCATCATGCGTGCAACAATATTGAAGTTCTTATCATCCTTAAGTGAATCTGAATATGCTTTATCATATCCCTGAATCTTATATTTGGCAGAGGTATCAGTTACTTCGCCAGACAAATTCATAACCCACAGGAACTCATCATTCTCATTTACAATACCTCGATAAATTATACGTTCCACAAACATATCAATCATTTCTTCATTTACTTTGTAACCTTTCAAATCAATGAAGGTATTCAAACGCTCTTTAATAGCCTCTAAATCAAAAACCTTCTTCTCACGTTTAGCCTTATCAATCTCATATTGAGCAATCGCTCTGTCAATGAGAGATACCTGCTCATCAATCTCTGCCTTGTCTCATTAATAATCCTCTTTAATGAGGTTATAATAGACTCAACTTCTGCTATTTTTTTGTCAATATCTTCAACTTGTTTACCTTCTTCAGCCTCTTTACATTCTTTAGCCTCTTTTTCTTTTTCTAATTCTTCAAGCTTTTTCTCTGCTTCACGAATTCTCAAGTTAACAAGTTTCTCAAATTTCTTAAGCAAAGAATCTGTACATTTATTAGTACCAAAGCTAAATGCATCATCAATAATCTCTTCAATTCTCTGTTCCAGCTTAATCCTATCAGTCTGAATTACTCTGTAGAATGAAGTATTCATAGTACCCAAATCATTATATACATAGCCCACTTTTTAGAACCACCAAAATACTCATCATAATACTCTATATTTGGTGGAAAATATCCAGTATCAGCATAATAATTATAGATATAAATTGTTTCCTGACAAAACTGATACCTAAACAAATATCTTTCCAAATCAGACTGCATTTCTTTCATGGCATACTGCTAAATATTATTACCACTATTTAATATATTTCTGAGATATTCGTACATCATATCATTATCCAATTTAATATTCATATCAAGTACATCTCTTATTTCCCTTACAATACAACCAGAATCAATATGCTTTTTCCTGTCAAACAATAAACTACCTGAAGCAAATATCATTCTAGCCAAAGAGTAATTTGCTCTTTGTATGCTTGTGACATCATCATCAGGGAACTGTAATGGACTTGTAAGTAAGAAACATTTATTCCTATCGACAGAAACATTGGCAAATAAATCCAAATCATTTGTTATTCCTGTAAATGCCACGCACATATATACTGCTTGTACTTTTTGATTCATGACTTTTGCAATCTTAGCACCTAAAGAATCAGAATCATATGGCTTCAATGTTTTATCGCAGACTGAATGATATGCAGAAAAACTTCTATGCGGATACCAGTCCAATCTATCAAGCTTATCTCCGTTAATTCCCCATATCTTGTTCATTTCAGTTTGATTAAGATGGAATTTCAAATAGAGCTCATAACTACACACAAAAAGAAAATCCAATTCCTGACTTGAATAGCTTTCTTTGCCAGTAAATGGAATAATAAATCTTGCTCTGATTGACTTATACTTTTCACCTAAATCTTTAGTAAGTTTCTTAATATCTGCTTTTCCATCAATTAGATAATTAGACTCTGTCAGTTTTCTTATATCCCTATAGTAATTGTCTAACTCAGATTTTATCTCTTCTGTAAATTCAACTTTGTATAACTAAAATCTCAACTTTCCTTATTTTATGCGACTTGGCGGTATGCCT
>ERZ779888.413-NODE-413-length-52816-cov-5.159398_pt1 | contig 52816 bp, 55 predicted proteins | sample MGYA00511245_ERZ779888 | MGnify/ENA primary metagenome ERZ779888 (study PRJEB29588, sample SAMEA2155255) | human gut metagenome | biome: human gut; feature: human-associated habitat; material: faeces | place: Denmark | collected 2008/2010 ...
TATTCAGATCAGAAAATTCATGCTTTTCCAACATTATGAACAGCAGGAGTTTTCGCGAAAAAGGATAAGAACTCCTGTAAAACAATTTCAAACAGGAGGTAATACTATGACAGAAACCAAAAATGAGATCAGTGTTGCAAGAAACCACAAGGACAGATTATTTCGCATGATATTTCGTGAAAAGAAGGAACTATTGAGCCTTTATAATGCAGTCAACGGAACATCTTACACAAACACAGAAGAACTAGAGATTGTAACCTTAGAAAATGCCATCTATATGAATATGAAAAATGATCTGGCATTTATCATGGATTCATACTTGAATCTTTATGAACACCAGTCCACTTATTCCCCGAACATGCCATTGCGGGATCTGTTTTATATTGCAAAAGAATTGCAGGGGCAGGTCAATCACAGGGATCTGTATCGCAACACACTGATTAAGATTCCAACACCGAGATTTTTAGTTTTTTACAATGGTTCGGAGGAGCAGGCAGAAAAGAAATACTTACGTCTGTCGGATGCTTTTCAAAAATCCATGGACGACCCGGATTTAGAACTGGTAGTAACCATGCTAAACATCAATCTCGGAAAGAACCGGAAACTTTTAGAACAGTGCCAAACCTTAAAGGAATATGCTATCTATGTGAAGAAAGTACGAACCTATGCAAAGAGCATGAAGAATGTGGAAGAAGCAGTAGACCGTGCAGTGATGGAATGTATCAATGAAGGAATCCTGCGAGAGTTTCTGCTTCAGAACAGGAAAGAGGCGGTGGAAATGAGTATTTTTGAATATGATGAGGAAGCAGTCTTTGAGATTGTCCGAAAAGATGAATATGAGAAGGGACATCAGGAAGGAGTCATTGCAGGGAAAGCAGAGTCTGTTTTAGAATTGCTAGAAGATATCGGCACAATACCAGAGGAAGTGCGTGAAAAAATAACAGGTGAAATTGATCTTGAGATTTTGAAAAAATGGCACAAATTGGCGGCTAAGTCAGAGTCTATAGATGAATTTGTGTCGAAAATGTAAGTAAGGGAAATGTAGTTAGAGAGGGTATTTGTTCAGCGAGTTTCCGATGATTATTCCAAGTTTCCTTGTGCTGAGCATTCCGATGAACCTCCTCCAAAGCAGGAACCGTGTTCGCCAGAGGGCTCCACGCTTCCAGGAGTTTCATCTCCATAGCATAAAAAGAAACTTTTCATAATCGTCGGAAGCTCGCTGGGATATATGTTTTCTAATGCGGTTGGGGAGAGTAAGTTAAGCTCTACGTTGAGATTTCCGAGAAGGTGTTGCCGGATGATAGTGGCGAAAGAGACATAGATATATAAAACGGTTTTAGTATCGTGAATAGATTTTATTATGTAAACTTATCGATTTGTTGAACCTTCTTTACAATCATTAGAGAATCTTCTATATTGATACAATGCTGTTTCCCCGGCTATCTCCACAGACAGTTGCGAGGCTTCCGTCGTGAGGAGCACACTGCTGCTCATGTTTTGTGCCTGTTTGAGCCTGTAGGGCGAGTTGCACAAAACATGAGCAAAAAGGCGTGTGGGACGAACAGGAAACGCAGCATGTCAGTGGGGATAGTCGGGGAACAGGAGCATGAAAAAGGTATAAAATATACAAATCATACAACCCTACCCCTACGAGCATTTCCGACATTTCTGTATCCATTTCATCGGTATCGCAGAACCGAAGATAATACCCAGTGCAATAGCACCTGCCATCTTAAAAGTTTCCAGTCCCATAGAGGCAGCCATCCTGCCGTGATTCATAATCAGGTGGTAAGAAGTATAATAGATTCCGGCACCCGGAACTAAAGGAAGGATTCCTGTTACCAGATAGATAGTAACGGGAGCTTTTTTTATAATAGAAAGTATTCTTGCTAAAACGGTTACAAAGAAGGTAGCAAAAAGGGCAGCGATTACAACACTGTTGCCGAACTTTTGAAAAAGCAGGTACATTCCCCAGGTAAAGCAGCCGCAAAGACCACAGGCAAAATACTGTGAGCGTGGAGCAGAAAACAGTATGGCAAAAGCAAAGGTAGAAATAAACGCTAATAATAATTGTCCGATCATAATAAAGTACCTCCGAAAAACTGGTAACAGGTCATCACGGCACCGACACCAACAGCGATACAAAGCGCTGTTACAAGTGCGTCTACCATGTGGATGACACCGGAAAGAAAATCTACATTAAAGAAATCCCGAATGGCATTGGTTAAAAGCAGTCCCGGAACAAGTGGCATGATACAGCCGATGACCATTTTATCGACCATGACAGGTGCATGCAGGGCATAAGGTAAAATGCTGAGTGCCGTTACGAGAGCACTTGCGGCAATCGTATAAAAAAAGCGGGAGGACTGCCGGATCCTGGCATGGTACAAAAAGGACTGCAGGGCAATTCCAATAAAAAGAGAAAAAAAGCAGTCTAAATATTTTCCACCAAAAAGCAGGGTAAATGCGGCACAGCCAAATCCGGAAGCCAGGTGTCGGAGTAACTGTTTTTCACTGAGAAGGGTGCTGCAGTTTTTCATTTTTTGGATAGCTTCGCCCGGAGGATAGTGGAACTCACAGATTTCGCGGGAGAGCTGGTTTACGGCAGCGATCCGTTCTAAATTTACATTGCTGAAAGCAACATGACGGACCAGACTGTAGGGGTGGCTGCCCTGTTCATCAATGGTGGCAAAAATTCCGTTTGAGAGAACATAGACATTGTAGTCTGTGATGCCGTAGGATTCAATGATCCTCATCATCGTATCTTCCACGCGAAAAATTTCGCCTCCGTTTTTTATGAGAATTTCTCCGGCAAGCACTGCCAAAGATAAAATTTCCTGATTTTTATTCATAGTGACCTCGTGTATTTGTATCATTGTAAATTAGCGATGTGTGAGAAATGACCTCACGCAATCTATAAATAAAGTATGCAAAAAAGAGGAGCTTGTCAATATTTATTTCAATAAAAAAGAAAAGAATATTTTTAGAAAAAACTGACATACTAGAGGCAAATGGAAAAACGAGGTGATAAGATGAAACAGAAGACATACAGACTGTGTCTGTTTTCCATGATCGTCATTGTATTGGTAGTTGGGCTCCTTTGTTATGATCGTGCAGGAAAACAGGCACAGAATATGGCAGGTGCTGTGCTGGTGATGGAGGAATAGATGAGCAGTCAGACGATTTATATTAAGATAGATAAAAATGTATTGGTGCATAACCGCAATATTACGCTGGGTGACATCGCGAAAATTGAGTGTACGGATGTCGGGATGTTGCGCAAGATCCGTCAGAAAAAAGTGTATTCTTTTCAGGGAACGCATGCGAAAAAAAATCAGTTTCAGGTATTTTCCATATTAAAGATCATTCAGCTGATCCATGAGGATTATCCGAATGCAGATGTGCAAAATGAGGGTGAGGCAGACTTTATTGTGGAATATGTGCCAAGACTGAATCCACCGATGGGGGTTGCTTATTTAAAGACTATCTTATTGTGCATTGTGATCTTTTTCGGCTCCGCCTTTACGATCATGGCATTCAATAACGATGTCGGTGTCAGTGAGGTTTTTGCAAAATTTTATATGCAGGTGATGGGAAAAGAGACCAGTGGATTTACGGAACTGGAAGTGTTTTATTCTATCGGTATTGCGTTTGGAATCCTGGTATTTTTTAACCATGTCGGAAGAAAGAAGATCACACCGGATCCGACTCCGCTGCAGGTGGAAATGCGTAAGTATGAAAATGATATAGATACAACATTTATCGAAAACAGCAGCAGGGGAGGAAGCAATATCGATGTGGGTTAACCATGTGATCTTAGCATTGATGGGATTGTTTGCAGGCTTTGCAGTATCTGCCGGAACATTTGCTTTTTTAATTGCCATCGGTGTTATCCCGAGACTGATCGGAAAGTCGAATACGGCAAGGGCGGTATTCTCTTATGAAACGATGATCCTGTTAGGGGGCGTTGTTGGAAATATAATCTCCACCTATTCGGATATGTCCATGCCGGCAGGCAGGATTTTGTTGATCCTGTTCGGTTTTTGTGCAGGCATTTTTGTGGGCTGCATTGCCGTTTCTTTAGCAGAGATCATCAATACATTTCCCATTGTGTTCCGGCGTTATAAATTGAGTATCGGACTGGCATGGGCACTGGCATTTATGGCATTTGGAAAAATGGCGGGTGCATTGTTCTATTTTTGGACAGGGTATATGAGTACGCTGTAATAAGGAGGAAAACAGAGTGAAGGAAGAAGATAAGCAGATTCAAAATGAAGAGTATAACGAGTATGTAAAACAGGTGACTCCGACGAATAATCTTTTTGGAAATATGGTAAAAGCGTTTATCGTAGGAGGCGTTATCTGTGTCATCGGTCAGGTGATCTTAAACGTAGCTATGAACCGGTTTGGACTTGACAAAGAGACGGCGGGAAGCTGGTGCAGTATGTTGTTGATTTTGTTGAGTATTATTCTAACAGGATTTAATATTTACCCAACGTTCGCAAAATGGGGAGGTGCCGGAGCATTGGTGCCAATCACCGGATTTGCCAATTCCGTGGCTTCGCCGGCAATCGAGTTCAAAAAAGAGGGTCAGGTGTTTGGAATCGGATGTAAGATATTTACGATCGCAGGGCCGGTCATCCTCTATGGAATTTTTACAAGCTGGGTGTTAGGACTCATTTACTGGATCGGACGATGCGTGGGATGGTTTTAAAAGCAGATGTTGTCCGGACAGATGTTGTATAGCCGCAGTAGCAGGACATCATGGATGTTAGAGTTTGCTATTGCGGTTTTTTTACTCTATAGGATTAGGGGCAAAAGACGGTTTGAAATTTTTGGATTGGCAACTTGCACAAATCCGGGTCTATTTTGTTCCGTTGTACGAAAATAAGAAAATCTAAGTCTGTCTGAGTCAGGCTGCAATGGAGTGACGTGTACGTCTTAAACGCCCCGTCCATGGGTCATTAAGACTTTTGCTGCCGTCCATGGCAGCAAAACACTATACATGAACAGCCAGACTAAGATTTACTAATTTTCTCCCAAAGTCACAAAAGCAGTCCCGGTTTTGTGCAAGTTGCCGACCACTAAGGTTGTGAGCCGTCTTTTGCGATACTAATCTCTATAGGAAATATTGTGTTACATAAAAGTATAAAATTCGTGTTTTCGATAGAGCAAGAAGCCCTTCAGGCGAAGATGTGCAGCACACTTTTGTCTGTAACATATCCAACATACTTGACAACCAATATTATACGTCATATAATATTGACTATCAAATAGCAAGGAGAGATTCCATGATTTTTCAGACGGGTGCGGCTCTTTTGGATGCAATCGTTCTTGCAGTTGTTTCCAAAGAGGAAGAAGGCACATATGGATATAAGATCACACAGGAAGTACGCAGTACGATCGAGGTTTCGGAATCGACACTCTATCCGGTACTCCGGCGGCTGCAAAAGAACCGGTGTTTAGAAGTATACGATGTGGAATGTGCGGGCAGGAACCGGCGGTATTACAAGATTACGGATGCCGGAAGAGCACAGCTTTTATTATATCGCAGGGAATGGGCAGATTATTCTTCTAAAATCAGTCTGCTGTTTTCTGGAGAGGAGATTAAATGAATCGAAAAGTATTTATGGAAAGACTGCGTGAGTGTTTAGCAGATATTTCTGCGGAAGAAAGAGAAGATGCACTTACATATTATGAGAGTTATTTTGAAGAAGCCGGTGTGGAAAATGAGGCACAGGTCATTGAGGAACTGGGTTCTCCTGAAAAAGTAGCAGAGAACATCAAGCGTGATCTGTTTGAGGAACCGCAGAGCAGTATCCAGGCACCGGAATGTATGAAAAAGGAATCGTCAGAGGATTTTTCATCAGAAGATTTTGAAAAAAACGAACAATACGAAGAATATGAACAAAAGGATAAGTCAGGAAGGATTGCTATGATCATTGTAATTGCTGTTTTAACGTTTCCAATCTGGATCACTGTGGCAGCAACATTATTTGGACTGATCGTGGCAGCTTTTGGTGTGTTGTTCGGATGTGCAGCGGGAGGCATTGCCGCAACAGTGGGACTTCTGATATCGGGAGTGGCATTAATTGGAATGGGAATCGGCGGATGCATCTCCGGCAGTATTGCAGCAGGAATCCTTGTGACAGGAGCCGGATTTTTCGTAATGGCAATCGGAATCCTTTTATTGATCTGTGTTGTATGGATCTGTGGCAGGGCAGTTCCGGCATGTTGCCGTTGGATCGTCAATCTTTGTAGAAAACCATGGCAAAGAAGAAAGGAGCGTATGTCATGAAAAAATTTGTGAAAGGCTGTCTGATCTTAGCAGCCGTATGTGCGGTACTTGGCGGTGTGGCATGCGTGACCGGACTGGTATTAGGAGCCGGAACGGGAGAATTGCAGCAGGCGTTTCGGGAGAGCGGCTTAAAAAACTGGATTTGGGAAATCGGTTCGGATGTTTCTGAAGAATCTTTTGACTGGGAAAAGGAAAGCGATGTGTCCAAGACGCTGGATAGTTTTTCAAGCGAAGAGATCGATTCTTTAGAAATTGAATTAAAATATGGAACATTAGATATAGAAGAAAGTGATACGGATGAAGTCACGGTAAAAGTAGAAAAAGATCAGGAAAAATGCAAGGCTACGGTCAATGACAGGGTATTAAAGATAGAAGATACGCGAGAAAAAGGGATCAAAGGACATAATTACCATGTGCTGTTACTGATTCCAAAAGGAATGGAGTTCGACCAAATAAAAATTGATAATGATGCAGGAACGGTGGATGCACATGACACTACTTTAAAAGCACAAAACATCAATTTCAAGGTTTCTGCCGGAGAGATTATGGCGGAGCGTTTAGAGACAGAAAAGTTAAAGCTGCGGGTAGGTGCCGGAAATGCAGATATCGATGAGTTGAAAACAAGTGATGCAGACCTGACCTGTGGAGTCGGAAATATTGATGTAAAACTCACAGGCACTGAAAAAGATTACAATTATCAGGTAAGCTGTGGAGTAGGAAATATCTCGATCAATGACCAGGATTTTTCTTCACTGGGCAAGGATAAAACCGTGGATCATGGTGCTAAAAAAGAGATACGCTTAGATTGTGGAGTAGGAAATATTACATTGGTTACAGAGAAGGAGGAAATTTGAGATGGAAACAAAGAAATTGTATCGTTCTAAAAAAGACAGAGTTTTTGCAGGAGTATGTGGAGGAATCGGTGAATACCTTGGCGTGGACCCGACCGTGATCCGACTTCTGGCAGTGATTTTAGGATTTACGGGAAGCGGTGTGCTGGCTTATATTGTGGCAGCTATCCTGATACCGGAAAATCCGGTGTATTGAGGAAGTATCGAAAGACCCTGATATGCAGTCTGTGTACCAGGGCTTTTTTGCGTTAAAAATTTCATAAAAGTATTGAAACTTTTTGCTATGTAGGGGAATCTAATGATTAGAAAAGAAAAAAGGAGGTACAGGTAGGTAATGTTTTTTCAAAGAAAAGACGTAAAGGAACAAAAGATAGAAGAACTTTTGTTAGAAAACTATAACAGATATTACCGATTGGCATACAGTTATGTACACAATGAAGCGGATGCAGCAGATATTGTACAGAATGGAGCCTATAAGGCAATACGAAATAGTGATTCGTTGAAAAATGTGGAATATGCACAAACGTGGATCTATCGGATTATGTTGAATGAGATTTTTCAATGTGCCAAAAAGAAACAGATGGTTTCATTAGACGAACTGCCGACAGAACAGGGACAGGAAGATCACTATGAAAATATTGATCTGAAAAGAGCATTAGATCAGATGAACCCGCAGGATAAGGCAGTGATCGAATTAAGGTATTTTGAGGATATGAAGATAGAAGATATTGCAAAGGTGTTAGATGAAAATGTCAATACCGTAAAAAGCAGACTTTACCGGGGACTGAAAAAACTTCGGTTAGAACTGACAGATGCGTGGCAGTGGGAATAGAAAGGAGATATTGTTATGGAAGAAAAAAAGAAGAACAATGCAGAAACATTAGAACAGGTAAAAAAAGAGTATCAAAAGTCGTGTATGACACAAGAACAGGTGGAACAGATGAAAAAAAGGATAGAAGAAGCAAAAGCAGAAAAACAAAAGAAGGCCGTCAATTCCTATATGGGAAGAAAAATAGCAGCCGCTGCAGCAGTGGTTGTCGCAGCGTTTATCGTTTTGCCAAATACATCTGAGAATGTGGCACATGCAATGAATCAGATTCCTGTGTTAGGAGGTCTGGTAGAAGCAGTTACTTTTCGGGATTACAAATATGATAACGGAAAGCATACCGCGGATATTGAAACTCCAAAACTGTCTGTGAAAAAGAGTAAGACAGATCAGGAGGATTCAAAAACACAGCAGAATCTAAAAGAGACTACAAAGGAAGTAAATGCAGAAATTCAAAAACTTACCGATCAGATCGTAACGGAGTTTGAAAGTGGTCTGAAAGATCAAGAAGGGTATCAGGAGATGCAGGTAAAGCATGAGGTACTCAGCACCACAAAAGATTATTTTACATTGAAACTGATCTGTTATCAGGCAGCCGGAAGTGGTGCGGAAACCGATTATTATTATACGATCGATTTAAAAACAGGAAAACGGCTGGCGCTGGCAGATCTGTTTGTAGAAGGTGCCGATTATATTACTCCGATCAGTGAAAATATTAAACAGCAGATGAGAGAACAGATGAAAAAAGATGAGAATGTTATATACTGGTTAGATGATCCAGAGGTGTCGGAATGGAACTTTGAAAAGATTACGGACCAGACATCATTTTATCTGAACCAGGATGGAAAACTTGTCATTTGCTTTAATGAAGGTGATGTGGGACCGATGTCCATGGGATGTGTACAATTTGTAATTTCAAATAAAGTCATTGCAGATATAAGAAAATAAATTATCATTTAATAAAAATACCCTTTACCGGTCAGAAACCGGCGAAGGGTATTTTTTAAAATAAAGCGTTACACGCTTTGGTATTTCATCTTTTAAGCACAGATCCATTCTCTTGCATCTTCAATCTTCATAAGTACCGGAAGCAGTACCAGACTGATGACGATTCCGGTAACACCCTGTAAAATGTTGAAAGGAATACCGGAGGCACTAGAAGCAATACCGGCAGCAAGTGTTGCAGAGTTAAAATGTCCACTGGCGAGAGCAGCAAGTCCTGCTTCATAAACAAAGTAGCCAAATACCATAACGGCTTCACCGATGATACCACCCAAAATGATGCTTAAATATTTTGCACCATTTCCGTTAAAACGATGCTGCATGCGGTGGAATAAGAAGCCTGCAACAAAAGCGGTAAGCGCTTTGATGATCAGTGTGGCAGGTGCCCAGGAAGCATATCCTGAAAAAATATCTGCAAACATAGAACCGATGCCGGCGGAAAGTGCACCGCCTAAAGGTCCAAGAACGATACCACATAAGAGGACGAGACCGTCTCCTAAATGAATATAGCCTAAGGTAGGTGTTGGGATTTTAATGATCATGGTGGCAATGCAGGTCAGAGCAGCCATTAATGCACCAATCACAAGTTTTTTTGTGTTTTTCATATCCAATTCTCCTTTTCTTTGTCTGTTGTTACTGCACATTATAGAGAGAAGATGGCTTTTGTAAAACATCCAGTTTAAAAATAATTACACAAGCCAGTTTGGATATGATCTGATATCAGAAACGGTAATGAGCAAGAACAATAATGAGAATAATATGATAGAAAAAACAGACCATAACCGGTTCTTTTTTAACAGATATTTCGTAAATTATAAAAAATGGAAAGTTCTATATAAGATATTTGTATGAATAATGAAAAATTAGAAAATCTGCTCAATCTCTCTTTAGAGGCAACACAGCGGGAAAGAGAGAAATCAGAAGAATTAGAGATCGGATATGAGAAAAACACCAATACATGGGAGCTGATCGTCAAGTATAGCGGGGATATCAGTCATTTAGAAGATTTAGAGCGGGGAATCATCATTGAAAAACTGAGTAATGAATATGCGATCATCCGTATACCGGAGGATCTAATTGCAGAATTTGTGGCAAATCCGGAAATTGAATTTGTGGAAAAGCCTAAAAATCTGTATTTTTCACTGGTACAGGGAATCCGGCAGTCCTGTGTCCTTCCGGTACGCAGGAGTCCGTACTTTTTAGAGGGAAGGGATGTCATCACAGCCATTATCGATTCGGGAATTGATTATTTTCACCCGGATTTTAGAAACGAGAATGGCAGTACCAGAATCCTTGCACTATGGGATCAGACGTTACAACCGAGAGAGGGAGAAAAGCCGCCCTATGAATTTCGCCGGGGTGTGGAGTTTGATCGGGAAGACATTGATCGGGCATTGGCGGCTGGAAGTGAAGCGGAAGGATTTCAGATTGTTCCAAGCCGTGATACCAGCGGACACGGTACCCATGTGGCAGGAATTGCAGCGGGAAACGGCAGGGCATCCGCAGGGCGTTACACCGGTGTGGCACCGGAGAGTGAACTTTTGGTCGTAAAGCTGGGATATGCAGGAGAAAACGCATTTCCAAGAACTACGGAATTGATGACGGCACTGGATTATGTGGTGCAAAAAGCGCTGGAATACCGCAAGCCGGCAGCAATCAATATCAGCATTGGAAATACTTATGGCGGTCACAGTGGAACTTCTTTGTTAGAGACTTATATCGATGATATTTCTAATTACGGAAGAAATGTAATCTGCGTTGGCAGTGGAAATGAAGGGGCAGCCAGAGGACACGCACAGGGAACTTTAAGAGAGGGATTTTCAGAAGAGATCCAGTTAGCGGTAGCACCTTATGAGACGACCTTAAGTGTTCAGATCTGGAAAAATTATACCGATGATTTTGATATCAGCGTGATCTCCCCCTCCGGCAAAAGGGTTGGACCACTTCAGCAGATTTTAGGTGCACAGCGTTTTACACTGGATGGAACAGAAATTTTGCTTTACTATGGAGAACCGAGTCCATATAGCCCGTATCAGGAAATCTATATTTCATTTTTGCCGGTCGCAGATTATATCGATAGCGGTGTCTGGAGATTTGAATTAATACCGCACAGGATCGTACAGGGAAATTATAATCTGTGGCTGCCAAGTCAGGCAGTATTAAGTGCGGGAACCGGTTTTTTATATCCGTCAGAAGAGATTACGCTGACCATTCCATCTACAGCCTCCAGAGTCATTACCGTAAGTGCCTATGATGCCTATTCCATGCAGCTTGCTGATTTTTCCGGGCGCGGTTATACCAGAGAAACAAATCAGATCAAACCGGATCTTGCAGCTCCGGGTGTTAATATTACCTCCTGTGCACCGGGCGGAGGATATGTCACGGCATCGGGAACATCCATGGCAACACCATTTGTAACAGGAGGAGCAGCACTGCTGATGCAGTGGGGGATTATAGATGGCAATGATCCTTTTTTGTATGGAGAAAAATTAAAGGCATACTTAATAAAAGGAGCAAGGCATATTGAAGCGGTGACGGAGTATCCGAATCCGGAGATTGGGTGGGGGACGTTGTGTGTGGCGGAGAGCTTGCCGTGGTAAAAAAGAGCACCTTTTGATTTTTACCAAGTAAATTATGTTGTTGATGAGCATATTAGATGTTTTATTCAGGTTTTGCGTAGTTTAGAGGAGCCTCGCTTTGAGGTTGGAACATTCTTTTGTGGATACAAAAGACATGATACGGAATATTTTGGTGGAGCAGATGATGGAGTTTCTAGGTTATGCGAAGGTGCCTGAAAAATATGTGGATGGTATTTATGTGTATGATGATGGGAAAACAGAAATAGAATACAAATAAAAACGTATATTTCGTTTTTGGTATTGAATAAGTGCTGACTATATGGCATAATATAAAAAGTAATAACGAATATGACGAGAATAAGGAGAATTGAAAAGTGAGACTGTTGAAAGTATTTATAAAAAACATGCCACGTTTTAAAGAGAATATAGATATTGATTTTATTACTAAACAAAGAGTAGCAGAGAATGATAAGGAAAAATTGTTTAATGTTTTTTCTAATAATTACACGGAAATTTATACTAACCAAGCGATTTCGTTTATAGGTCTTAATGCTTCTGGAAAAACAACAATATTAAAAGCAATCTCATTTGTTATTAATTTGCTTAATAATGAAGCTCTTAATAATATTAAGTCAAAAGAAATATTAAATGATTTATCAGTAAGCGAAAAAGTTACAATTACTAGTTTTTTTTATAATGATAATAGTGTTTATAAACTTGAGACAGTTATAGCTAAAAAAATAAATCCGGTTGACAACGAAGAAAAATTAATTATTACGGAAGAAAGACTCTGGGAAAAAGATGCTAATAAAGTAAAAACTAAGAAGAGTCTATTTGATTTTAAAGATTCAGATATGAGAATTGAAAGAAATGAAAAAGAACAGTTTTTGTTAAATGATGTAAGTGTTATGATTGCAATTAATAAAGAAAAGCAATCAAATTTCCCATTAAGAGATATGTTAATGTGGACAAATCATAATATGTTGAATATTCTTGGAAAATTTCCGAAAGAATTGCTTACCTTTTTAGATCCTAGTATTGAGTATTTTAAATGTAGTGTAGAAAAAAAATCAGCAGATATTCGTCTGAAATTTTATGGGTCAGAAGAAATCATACTCAATAGACCAAGCGAGATAGAAAAATATCTTTCATCAGGCACTATTAAGGGAATAAATGTTTTTATGAACGCATTGCTTTGCTTTATAGAAGGAGGATATTTAATTGTTGATGAACTTGAAAATCATTTCAATGAAGAAATTGTAACTACATTGATTCGCTTTTTTATGAATCCAAATGTAAATAGAAATGGTGCTACTTTAATTTACTCTACACATTACTCGGAATTATTAGATGAGTATGAGAGAAATGATTGCATTTATATTGTTAGAAATCGCGGTGGAATATATGCAGAGAATCTTTCACTTATTTTAAAACGAAATGATATTAAGAAGAGTGAAGCATATGAAAGTGGATATTTAGAAGGTACGGTTCCGGTGTATGAAGCATATATGGCATTAAAAAAAGTCCTTTCTAGTGCAAGCATAGAGGAGGATGAAAAAGATAATGTTGTAATATAAGTTTCTAAAGTAAATTGTGTGATATCTGCAACATCAGTAGAACAAAGTTGTTCTGAGAATTGTCGAAGGTCAATTCGATATGCTTTTAGTGTCTTGCTATCCAGTCTTTTCTGGTATTTGCAATATTCCAAGTAGTTTTCAATCAAAGTTGGTAAAGTGCTCATGATAAATCTCCTTTGTATTCATATTGTTCATCAAAGATATATCGTACATAAATTTGTTACTGAAAGTAAAGTGTCAGGTGTGTCTCAGTTGCGGAAATGTGCTGGAATTTGTAAAAGAGGCGGTTACAGATGTAGTTTTTTCCTATCTTGACATAATAAAAGAAAGATGATAAGATAACACTGTTATTAAATAACAGTGTTATTTTTTCTATGAGAAGAAAGATGATGAGTCGAAGAGCCTATACAAAATTCTTCTTACAGAGCAAAACGAGGTGCACCATGAAACCAACAAACGAAAAGCTGGCAGCAGATATTCTGTCGGCAGGGAAAAAAGAATTTTTAGAAAAGGGATTCCAGAAAGCGTCTATGCGTAGTATTGCATCATCGCTTGCGGTGACGACCGGAGCAATTTATCGCTACTACACGGACAAAGAAGCCATTTTTGAGGCGTTGGTGGAAGAACCGGCAAAAGAATTAGCTGACCGCTACAGAGCGAGTCAGCAGAAATTTGCAGAAATGTCTTTAAAAGAACAGTTAGAAGGGCTGCCGGATGTGGCTGATCATGAGTATGTATGGATGGTAGATTATGTTTATGACCATTTTGATGCATTTAAACTGATTGCCTGCTGTTCGACAGGTACCAGATATGAACATTATCTGGATGCATTGATAGAGATAGAGGTCAATGCCAGTCATCTGTTGATGGAAAAAATGCAGCGGAAGGGTTTGAATGTCCTTCCACTGGATGATGACATGGTACATATTTTAGCAAGTGCACTCTTTAACGGGCTGTTCGAGACGGTACGCCATGACACGCCAAAGGAGAAGGCGGTAGCATATGTGGATACACTGCGAACCTTTTATTCGGCAGGATGGTTTAAGATTTTAGGAATCCAATGAGAAATGTAAAAGGCATTTCTCTTATTTTTCGATGATGAGTTAGTTGAATCTAACAAAAATTAGTGCAGGAGGAAATGCAACGATGGAACAGGAAAAGAAACGTTCGCCCTATCAGATGTTATGGGAATGGGCAAGAGCATATCACGGTTCGTTTTATGCCGCAGTTATCTTTGCGGTATTGGGAGTTGTGTGCAGTATGATACCGTACTTTTGTGCGGCGGGTATCATAAAACTTTTGTTAGAAGGATGTGAGGAAATAGAAAAATTGTTGCCGTATTTTGGAGGAATGCTAGGAGGCTATGCAGGCAAGGTGATTTTTTCCTGTATTTCTACGGGAATTTCACATAGGGCAACCTATGCTACGCTTCAGGATTTAAGGAAACAACTGATTGCAAAGCTATCGAGAGTTCCAATGGGAACAATTTTAGAGACACCTTCCGGGCAATACAAGACAACGATTGTAGACCGTGTAGAGGGTATGGAACCGACCCTGGCACATCTCTTGCCGGAGATGACAGCAAATGTATTGGTGCCGCTTGTCATTGCGGTTTATATCTTTGTACTGGACTGGCGTATGGGCCTGGCATCTTTAGTCACTCTGGTAATTGGCATGGTTGTCGCGGGACAGAGTGGAAAAACCTATGCAGTACGCTGGGAAGGAGCGGTAAAGACCGGGAAACGAATGGCAGACGCAATTGTAGAGTATGTCGGAGGTATTCAGGTAGTGAAGGCGTTCAGCCAGTCAGCCGGTTCTTATCGCAGATATGCGGATGCAGTGAATGATAATGCACAGTATTATGTAGACTGGATGCATGATAATCAGAAATATATGGCATCCATGCAGTCCATTGTGCCGGCAGTTCTGGTAACGATACTTCCGGTAGGTACGGGACTTTGGGGAACAGGAAGTTTAAGTGCTGCGGAATTTTTTACCATTATTATCCTGTCATTGGGACTGACCGGACCGTTGATGGCAGCAATGACATTTGTGGATGATTTAGCAGTAGTGGGAACCAATGTAGGAGAAATTGCAGCAATTTTAGAAGCAGACGAATTAGAGCGTCCAAAAGAAATCGCAGAATTAAAAGGAAACGGTATTGAACTGCATCAGGTGGAATTTTCCTATGGTGAAAAGACGGGCGAAGTGCTGCATGGCATCAATCTTTCCATTCAGCCGGGAACAGTCAATGCATTGGTAGGACCATCCGGTTCAGGAAAATCAACACTTGCAAAACTGATTGCAGGTTTTTGGAATGTAACCGGAGGAAGTATCACATTGGGAGGAACGGATATCCGCAAGATACCGTTTGAGCAGTTAAACGGACAGATTGCTTATGTATCACAGGAAAATTATCTGTTTGACCGTTCTATCCGGGATAATATCCGTATGGGGAATCCGAATGCAACGGATGAAGAAGTGGAAGAAGCTGCACGTCAGTCAGGATGCGACAGTTTCATTCGTGCATTAGACAATGGATATGATACCGTTGCAGGAGGTGGCGGAGGTCATCTTTCCGGAGGAGAAAAACAGAGAATTTCCATTGCAAGAGCCATGTTAAAAAATGCACCGATTGTTATTCTGGATGAAGCAACAGCCAGTGTGGACCCGGAAAATGAAGCACAAATACAAAAAGCACTGTCAGCATTAACAGCAGGGAAGACATTGATTGTTATCGCACACCGGCTTTCCACAATTGTGGATGCAGATCAGATTATAGTAATCGAAAACGGATGTGTTGCGGGATGCGGAAAGCAGGAAGAATTATTAGCAGACTGCCCGCTGTACGCAAACATGTGGAAAGCACATCAGGAATCCAAAGACCGGATGGGAGAGGAGGAACAAAAAGATGCTTCAAATAATTAAAAAAATATTTAATTTTGCAGGAAAGAAGCGGGAATTACTGAAAAAAGCAGTACTTACAGCATTTGTGGGTGCGATTTTTGGAGCATTGCAGTTTGCGGCTTTAATGATTGTTTTAGATGCAGTGATCGCAAAAGAATATACGGTTGCCGTTATCTTTGGAGCATTGGGAATCATGCTGCTTTCCATCATAGGAAGGCTGATATGCATGTATCATTCAACCAATGCGGAAACAGAGGTAGGATACTTTATGGTGGCACAGAAGCGAATAGAGATCGGTGACCGTTTACGCTACATACCAATGGGATATTTTAATAAAAACAGTTTGGGAGCCATTACCGGAGTTGTTACCACAACCTTAGGAGATGTGGAAAATTCAGCAGCAAGATGTTTAGTCACACTTTTTGGTGGATTTTTAAATACGTTTGCACTTTGTCTGATGCTGTTTATTGTGGACTGGCGGCTGGGACTGTTGTCACTGACAGGAATTGCAGTATATTTGTCAGCAACCGAAATTTCCACAAGAAAATCTAAAGCAACCGGACCTGCAAGACAGAAAGCACAGGAGCAGTTGTCTGAATCCGTATTGGAATATGTACAGGGTATGAGCGTGGTCAAAGCATATGGATTAGAAAAAGATAACCGTCAGACCGTTCAGAAAACCATCGAGGAAAGCTGTAACAAAGCATTAAAACTTGAGTATACGGTACTTCCTTGGTCAGGAATCCGGCAGGGAGTCGTATGGATTTTTAGTCTGCTTATCGGAATATGCAGTGTGATGTTTTATTTTCAGGGAAGTATGCCATTATCCCGTTGTATTCTGATGTTGATCGCATCCTTTATGATTTACAGAGAATTGGAAAATGCAGGAAATATGTCGGATTTGCTTCAGATGCTGGGGGCATCCATAGATACCGCAAACGCCATTGATGGGATTCCGATTATGGACGAAAAAGGAGCAGAGCTTGCACCGCAGGATGCTTCCGTGACATTTAAGGATGTGGAGTTTTCCTATGAGGAAAGAAAAATTTTAGACCATATCAATATAGAAATAAAGCCGCAGACTACGACTGCTATCGTTGGACCTTCCGGCAGTGGAAAAACCACACTTTGTCATCTGATTGCACGTTTCTGGGATGTGCAGGGCGGTCAGATTTTAGTAGGCGGGCATCCGGTACAGGAGTATAAATTAGACAGTCTGATGAAAAATATTTCTATGGTATTTCAAAATGTCTATCTGTTTCAGGACACCATTGAAAACAACATCAAATTCGGCAGACCGGATGCGACCCGCGAGGAAGTGGAAGCTGCCGCAAAACGTGCCTGCTGCCACGAATTTATCATGGCACTTCCGGATGGATATGATACCGTAGTAGGAGAGGCAGGAGGAACTCTTTCAGGCGGCGAACGGCAGAGGATTTCCATTGCAAGAGCATTGTTAAAAGATGCACCGATCGTCATATTAGACGAGGCAACCGCCAGCGTAGACCCGGAAAATGAGAAAGAACTGCAGGAAGCCATTGATGCACTGACACAGAATAAGACCATTATCATGATCGCACACCGTTTAAAAACCGTGCGTCATGCCAACCAGATACTGGTATTGGACAATGGCCATATCGTGCAGCAGGGAACGCATGAAGAACTTGCAGGAGAACCGGGACTGTACTACGACTTCTTAAATGCAAGAAAAGAAGCAGTGGGCTGGAAAGTAAGCCGATAAAGTATTGAAGCAATATATATTTCAACATAAGAAAATATAGCCGGCACCTGAAGTATCTGACAGGTGCCGTTCTGTAACTACTAAAGTGTAACCAGCTTTCTTATAATGGAGTATTAATGAACCACTAACGAGAAAGTTTCTCAATAGCAAAAAAATACTAAAATTTCCGAAAAGAAACGTTATAATAAGGTTAGAAATAACTAACTATCATAAGAAGGAGATTGTTATGTATTTAGAGTTAAAAAATATTCATAAATCCTTTGGCAGCGGTGACAACCGGACAGAGGTGCTCCGTGGGATCAGCTGCGGAGTAGAAAAAGGAGATATCTGTGTTTTACTTGGACCATCCGGTTCGGGAAAATCCACCTTATTGAATATTATAGGAGGAATTGAAACAGCCGATGAGGGCAGCATCATCATTGATGGCGAGACCGTAGAGAACATGAATGACAAGCAGCTTTCCCTGTACAGAAGAAAGCACTTAGGATATGTGTTCCAGTCCTACAATCTGATTCCGAATCTGACGGTAAAAGAAAATATTGAAACGGGTGCGTACTTAAGCAATGATCCACTGCCGTTGGATGATATGTTAAAAACACTCGGACTCTGGGAGCATAAGGACAAAATCCCAAACCAGCTTTCCGGAGGACAGCAGCAGAGAACAGCCATCGGAAGGGCGATCATCAAAAATCCGGACATACTGCTCTGTGATGAGCCAACCGGAGCTTTGGACTATAAGACCTCGAAAGAGATTTTAAAACTCATTGAGACCGTAAATCAGAAATTTGGAAATACCGTCATCTTAGTCACACATAATGATGCGATCCGCCATATGGCAGATCAGGTCATAAAGCTGCATGACGGACAGATCCGCCACAATGATAAGAATGAGCAGAAGATTCCTGCCGTAGATTTAGACTGGTAAGGAGGGAGCTGTATGAAAAATCCATTACATAAAAGATATCTGCGGGAGTTAAAGCAGGATGCCGGAAAATATCTGGTACTGTTTTTGTTCCTGACACTGACGATTGGATTTGTATCGGGATTTCAGGTTGCTGACAGCAGTATGACCAAGGCATATGATGAGAGTTTTGAAAAATATAAAATAGAAGACGGACATTTTACACTTGCAGTCAAAGCAGATAAGGAATTAAAGAGTAAATTAAAAAAAGAACATCTGAAACTGAGTGAAATCTTTTATAAAGATGTAGAGCGTAAAAACGAACATTCCGTGCGTATTTATACCCAAAATGACGATGTCAATAAAATCTGCGTCATGGATGGAAAATTCCCAGAGAATAAAGATGAGATCATCATAGACAGGCTTTATGCGGAAAATAATGGGATCGCTATCGGAGACAAGTTTGATGTTGACGGGAAAAAGTTTACGGTCAGCGGAGTGGCAGCATTTTCTAACTACAGTGCGTTGTTTAAAAACAATACGGATATGATGTTTGATGCTAACAAGTTTACCGTTGCCATGGTAACGAAAAAGGGCTTTGAGAGGTTTTCTGATGATGAACTGCATTATTGCTATGCATACCGCTGGAATTACCGCGGATATTCGGAGCAGAAAGCATCGGATAAGTCAGACGATGTCAAAGACATTTTAAAGGAGACCGGCTTACTGACCGATTTTGTCAAGGCAAGTGATAATCAGGCGATCACCTTTACCGGTGAGGACATGGGCGGCGATTTGGTCATGATCATTACCCTGCTCTATATCGTGATGGTCGTTCTGGCATTTGTCTTTGCCGTAACGACACGCAGTACGATAGAAAAAGAAGCATCAACCATAGGAACCCTGCGGGCACTCGGCTACACACGGGGTGAACTGATCCGGCATTATCTGACCCTGCCGATCCGGGTTACGCTGATCTCAGCAGTTATCGGAAACATTTTAGGATATACATGTATGAAAGATGTGGTCGTAGATATTTATTATCACAGCTATTCACTTCCGACTTACGAGACGATCTGGAATACGGAAGCCTTCTGGCTGACAACCGTAGTTCCATGCCTGATCGTATTTGCGATTGTGCTGTTGATCTTAGTTTCCATGATGCATCTGCCACCGTTGCAGTTTTTACGTCACGAGCTGCGGAAAAAGAAAAAGAAAGGCGTGATACGTCTGCCGGAGTTTAAATTTTTTACACGTTTCCGGCTGCGTATCGTATTCCAGAATATTTCAGCATACCTGACCCTGTTTTTAGGTGTGTTCTTTGCAAGTTTTCTGCTGTTCTTTGGTATGATGATGTCACCTCTGTTACAGAATTTTAAAACAGAAGTCATTAATTCAGAAATTGCAAAATATCAGTACATTTTAAAGGCACCTGTTCAGACAGAGACAAAGGGTGCGGAAAAATATGCAGTGATGTCCTTACAGACAGAGCGGGGCGAAGAGATCACGGTCTATGGTGTGGAAGAGGATTCTACCTATTTGAAGGATGCCAAGATCCCTTCCGGAAAAAATAAAGTGCTTCTTTCCGATGGATTTTTAGAAAAATATGGTCTGAAAGAGGGAGGAAAAGTAACCTTAGAAAAGAAATATGAGGATGATTCCTACACCTTTACCGTCAGTGGTACATATGATTATCCGGCGACCTTGTCGGTATTTATGAGTATGGAGAATTTTAACCGTATCTTCGATTATGATGAGGATTATTTTAACGGATATTTTACAGATAAAAAAATAAAGGATATTGACAGCAGCATGGTTGCATCCATTATCACACAGGATGACCTGACCGTCATTGCGGACCAGTTAGAGGATTCCATGGGCGACATGATGTGGCTGATGTGCGCATTTTCCGTATTCCTCTATGTTTTAGTCATCTATCTGTTAGCAAAAATGATCGTGGAGAAAAATGAACAGTCCATTTCCATGATCAAGATCTTAGGCTACAGTGACAAAGAGGCAGGCAGTCTCTATAACCGTGCGACAGGAGTCGTATTAGTGATATCATTGCTACTCGTCATTCCAATCTGCCACTTTACAATGATGGCAATTTACTATGTGATGATGCAGCAATTTAACGGCTGGCTGACCTACTATGTTGCTCCTTGGGTCTATCCTGCGATGATTGCGATCGGCATTGTATGCTATCTGGTCGTACATATGATCCAGATGAAGCGCATACGGAGAATCCCGATGGGACGTGCATTAAAGGATATGGAGTAAGGATAGGGAACGAAGAAATAAAAGAGAAAGATATAAAAGGATTTGATCAGAATCTTCAGAAGAACAGTACATTTCTAAAAATAGAGAGGTGCTGTTTTTCTATGTGTTTTAGAACATTCGAGTGGATTTTAAAAGAAAATTCGCACCGGCGAAATCCACAATCACGGTTGCGATACATCCTGTCACATGATACAATGAGTGCAAGCGAGAAGAACGTGCTTGCACGTTCGGTGAGCATACAGACTAGTAAAGCAAAGTGAGGAGAGGAAATGACACTTCTTATTAAAAATGGGCATGTCTTAGACCCTGCAACGGAAACAGACGAGGAAATAGATATTTTCATTGAAGATGGAAAAATTGCAAAAAGAGGAAAAAAATTAAAATGTAAAGCAGAGCGTGTCATAGATGCGGCAGGCAGTTATGTCATGCCGGGATTTATTGATCTGCATGTGCATTTAAGAGATCCGGGATACGAAGAAAAGGAAACGATTGCAAGCGGAGTGCGGGCAGCGGCAAAGGGCGGTTATACGACGATCTTAGCAATGCCAAACACAAAGCCGGTCGTAGATAATGCGGACGTGGTGTCATATGTGCATAAAAAAGCAGAGAGTGAGGGACTGACCAGAGTCTTACAGGTTGGAGCAGTCACAAAAGGGCAGCAGGGAGAGGAACTTGCGGATATCAAAGGCATGGTTCAGGCAGGCAGCCCGGCGATCAGTGAAGACGGCAAATCGGTCATGCGTACCGATTTATATAGAGAAGCAATGAAGATTGCAGCAGAGTGTAAGATTCCTGTGTTAGCACACTGCGAAGATATTCATTTAGTTCAGGGCGGAGTAGTAAACGCAGATGAGATCACTAAAAAACAGGGACTTGCAGGGATCACCAATTCCGTAGAAGACGTGATTATTGCGAGAGATATTATTTTAGCAAAAGAGACAGGTGCAAGACTGCATCTTTGTCACTGTTCCACAAAGGACAGCGTTACCATGGTAAAACAGGCAAAGGCAGATGGACTTCCTGTGACGGCAGAGGTCTGCCCACACCATTTTACATTGTCTACCGAGGATATGGTACCGTATGATACCAATTATAAAATGAACCCGCCACTTCGGACAAAAGCGGACGTGGAGGCATTAAGACAGGGATTAAAAGAAGATATCATGGATGTCATTGCAACAGACCATGCTCCGCATACAAAACAGGATAAAAATCAGAGTATGCAAAAAGCACCGTTTGGAATCGTGGGCATCGAAACCGTTGCGGCGCTGACTTATAGTGAGCTGGTATTAAAGGGATATCTGACACCAATGCAGATGGCGGAAAAGATGAGTTACAATCCGGCAAAAGTCATTGGAAGTGACAGAGGCAGCTTAGAAGTTGGAAAAGATGCGGATATTGTAATCTTTAATCCGAAAAAAACATATCAGATCGATAAAAATAATTTTGCATCCAAAGGAAGAAATACACCATTTGATGGACGTACCGTAACCGGTGAGGTAGAGTATACCATTTGTGGCGGTAAGATGATATATGAAAAAGAAATGACAGGAGAAAAAGCATGATCAACAAACTTATCAGTAACATTCAAAAAACCAATGCACCAATCGTTGTAGGATTAGATCCGATGTTAAACTATGTGCCGGAACATATACAGAAGAAATCATTTGCAGAATACGGAGAGACCTTAGAAGGAGCAGCAGATGCGATCTGGCAGTTCAATAAAGAGATCGTAGATGCGACCTATGACCTGATCCCGGCAGTAAAGCCGCAGATTGCCATGTATGAGCAGTTTGGTGTAGAAGGACTGAAAGCATTCCAAAAAACCGTAGATTACTGTCACGAAAAAGGTCTGGTCGTAATCGGAGATGTCAAGAGAGGAGATATCGGTTCTACCTCTGCAGCCTATGCAGTCGGACATCTGGGAAAAGTACAGGTAGGAAATACCATCTGTCAGGCATTTAATGAAGATTTTGCAACGGTCAACCCATATCTGGGAACAGATGGGATCAAACCGTTTGTAGATATATGTAAGGAAGAAAAAAAGGGATTGTTCATCCTTGTTAAGACATCAAACCCATCCAGTGGGGAATTCCAGGACCGCATCATCGACGGCAGACCACTCTATGAGTGGGTAGGGGAAAAAGTTGCCGAGTGGGGTGCAGACCACATGGGAGATTCCTATAGTTACATCGGAGCAGTTGTGGGGGCAACTTATCCGGAAATGGGAAAAGTCTTAAGAAAAGTAATGCCAAAGAGCTATATTTTAGTACCGGGCTATGGAGCACAGGGAGGAAAAGGAGCAGATCTGGTACACTTCTTTAACGAGGATGGTTTAGGAGCCATTGTAAATTCTTCCAGAGGTATCATTGCGGCATATAAGCAGGAAAAATATGCAAAATTCGGAGCCGAGCATTTCGCGGAAGCATCCAGAGCAGCCGTGATCGATATGGTGGAAGACATCAGTACAGCTTTGGAGAGAGCAAAGTAAGGAGAAGGACATGTCAGAAAAGAGCAGGGAAGAAGCAATCGTGATCCGTCAGGAGGAGATCGCAGACGGAGTATTCAGCATGTGGTTAAAGACGGATGAGATTGCAAAAAATGCAAAAGCAGGACAGTTTATTTCTGTTTATTGTAAGGACGGAAGCAGAATGCTGCCAAGACCGATCAGTATTTGTGAAATAGACAAAAAAGATGGAGCATTGAGGATTGTTTACCGTGTTGCGGGCAAGGGAACAGAAGAGTTTTCGGGTATGAGAGCCGGAATGATCTTAGATATCTTAGGACCGTTAGGAAACGGTTTTCCGAAAAAATCCAAGAAAGCAATCCTGATAGGAGGAGGGATCGGAATTCCGCCAATGTTAGAATTAGCCAAAGAACTCGAATGTGAAAAACAGATCGTATTGGGATATCGGGATGAGCTTTTTTTAACAGAGGAATTTGAAAAAGCAGGAGAAATCTATCTCGCAACCGAAGATGGAAGTATGGGAACAAAAGGAACCGTTTTAGATGCGATCCGTGTCAATGAGTTAAAGGCAGATATCATCTATGCCTGTGGACCGACTCCGATGTTAAAAGCAGTGAAGGAATATGCAAAAGAAGCAGGGATCGAATGTTGGATTTCGATGGAAGAACGGATGGCATGCGGAATCGGAGCATGCCTTGCCTGCGTATGCAAGTCCAGACATAAGGACAGCCATACGAATGTGCATAACAAACGTATCTGTAAAGAAGGTCCGGTATTTTTAGCTGAGGAGGTGGAGTTGTAATGAATCTGAAAGTAGATTTAGCAGGAGTTACCTTAAATAATCCGATCATGACAGCCTCAGGCACCTTTGGCTCCGGTGAGGAATATTCAGAATTTGTGGATCTGAACCGGTTAGGAGCAGTAGTGACGAAAGGCGTTGCAAACGTTCCGTGGGAAGGAAATCCAACTCCACGGGTAGCGGAAGTCTATGGCGGAATGCTCAACGCCATCGGATTGCAGAATCCGGGCATTGATCTTTTTGTGGAAAGAGATATCCCGTTTTTAACACAGTTTGATACAAAGATCATCGTCAATGTATGCGGAAGAACCACAGAGGACTACTGCGAAGTAGTAGAACGGTTATCCGATCAGCCGGTGGATATGTTAGAGATCAACATCTCCTGCCCGAATGTCAAAGAAGGCGGGATTGCTTTTGGTCAGGACCCAAAGGCGGTAGAAGCAATTACAAAAGAGATCAAAAAGCATGCAAAACAGCCGGTGATCATGAAGCTCAGCCCGAATGTGACGGACATCACAGAGATGGCAAAAGCGGCAGAAGCCGGCGGTGCAGATGTGTTGTCCCTGATCAATACATTAACAGGAATGAAGATCAACATTCGCAACCGGAAATTTGCACTGGCAAATAAGACCGGAGGCATGTCAGGTCCGGCGGTTCATCCGATCGCAGTACGCATGGTCTATCAGGTGGCACAGGCAGTCAACCTTCCGATCATCGGAATGGGCGGTGTGCATACGGCAGAGGATGCGATTGAAATGATGCTTGCAGGAGCAACTGCCGTGGCTGTGGGAACAGCGAATTTCCAGAATCCGCGGGCAACCATGGAAATCTTAGAAGGAATCCGAAGCTATATGGCAGAATATGAGATTTCCGATATCCGGGAATTGATCGGAGCAGTATCGGAGTAGAAAATAAAAATACGGGCACTTGACGTACAGAAAACCGTACAATATAATAAAAGTACAGAAAACTGTACAACATAAAGATGTGCAAAAATCAGTGCTGCATCGAATGGAGGTGTTATCATGTTAGCGGTCAACTATACAAATTTACGGGATAATATGAAAACGTATATGGATAGGGTAACAGATGACTATGAGACAATGATCGTAACACGGAAAGATAATAAAAACGTAGTAATGCTTTCGGAGGAAACCTATAACAACTTGATGGAAAATGTATATGTGATGGGAAATAAGGCTAATTATGACTGGCTGATGGAATCCAAAGCACAGCTTGAAAAGGGAAAATCCTCTGTTCACAATCTTGCGGAGGTGTTCGCAGATGAATAAAGTTTTCACCGATAACGGAGGGAAAGACTATGTTTACTGGCAGACCGAGGATAGAAAGACACTGAAGAAGATCAATCGTCTGATCGAAGATATATGCAGAAATGGCAACGAAGGTATTGGAAAACCGGAACCGTTAACCGGAAATTTAGCAGGATTCTGGAGCAGACGGATCAACGATAAAGACAGGCTCATATACAAAATCGATGATGAGAATATCTATGTATTAGCTTGCAGATATCATTATAGTGACACATAAAATGAATATATCAATGCTTACGAATGGCTTGAAATAAGGAGGAAACAACAGAATGGAACAATACAAACAGGAATTTATCGAATTCATGGTAGAGAGTGATGTCTTAAAGTTTGGTGAGTTCACATTAAAGAGCGGAAGAAAATCCCCGTTTTTTATGAATGCAGGAGCTTATGTCACAGGCAGCCAGCTTCGCAGACTCGGTGAATACTATGCAAGGGCAATCCATGAACACTATGGGGATGATTTTGATGTATTATTCGGACCGGCATATAAAGGCATTCCAATCAGTGTGGTCACAGCAATCGCATATAGCGAATTATATGGAAAAGAAATCCGTTACTGCTCTGACAGAAAAGAAGAGAAAGATCATGGTGCAGACAAGGGAAGTTTTCTTGGAAGTGCGTTAAAAGACGGTGACAGAGTGGTGATGATTGAAGATGTTACCACTTCCGGAAAATCCATGGAAGAGACAGTACCGAAGGTAAGGGGTGCGGCTGATGTGGAAATCGTAGGACTTATGGTATCTTTGAACCGCATGGAGCGGGGCAAGGGTGATAAATCCGCATTAGAAGAGATCAAAGAAACCTATGGATTTGAAACCAATGCGATTGTAACAATGGCAGATGTGGTAGAACATCTCCATAATCGTCCATGTCAGGGAAAAATTGTCATTGATGATACATTAAAAACAGCAATTGACCAATACTATCAGGAGTATGGTGTAAAATAATTGGAGGAATGATTATGAACGAAAAAGCATATAAGACAATGAGCCGTAGTGGAGCAGGAGCACTGACTGTTGGGATCATTATGATGGTGGCAGGCTTAGTCTGCGGTATTATTGCAGTGGTAAGCGGGGCACGTTTGTTACATGACAAAAAAGAAATTATGTTTTAGATGGATTCTGTTCGGAGGATATCTGCTGCTTTTGAGTTACTTCCTGTTTTTTGCGGAAATCATGGGAAGAACCAATCTGACCAGAACCTATCATTACAATCTGGTTCCATTTTTGGAAATCAAGCGTTTTATCATCTATCGGAAGAAGCTGGGAATGACAGCAGTAGTAGTAAATCTGCTCGGAAATGTTGCGGCGTTTCTTCCGTTTGGCTTTTTTCTGCCATTCCTTAGTCAGAAAAACAGGAGTTTTGCATATGTGACACTCATCAGCTTTGAGTTCAGTCTTTTGATCGAGTGTATACAGCTGGTGTCTAAGGTGGGCAGTTTCGATGTGGATGATATGATTTTAAATACGCTGGGAGGAAGTCTCGGTTATCTTTGTTTTTGGGTTGCAAGGAAGTGGAAGAAGAGAAGAAATGAGAAAAAAGAAGAATAACAGAAGTTATAAATTTACAGAGAAGAAAAAATCCGTTCGCGGCATGATCGCCTGTGTCGGAGCAGTGATCTCCCTGCTCATATTAGCAGGAATGCTGATACAGGCAGTCACAAGTGCAGGAAACGGTGGTGCATTTTTAGGAAGTGCAGGTGTTGTTGCACTGTTTGTCGGTGTTGCATCTTTTATAGAGGCCGTACAGGCAGTGCAGGAAAAAGACACCTTCCGCTCCATTCCATATACGGCAGTCGGATTGTCGGCGGTTGCGACAGTGCTGTGGTTAGCACTTTACATGTTAGGAATTTTGTTATAAAGGAGAAGACGAAATGGATAACGAACGGCTGAAAAAGCAGATGGATTTCATTTTAGAGATGGATAAAATGAAATCCATCATGAGACAGACATATCTTGCAAATGGAGAGCGTAAGGAAAATGATGCGGAACATTCCTGGCATCTGGCTTTGATGTGCGGCATCCTTGCGGAATATTCCAATGAGCCGATCGATGTGTTAAAAACAATGAAAATGGTATTGTTACACGATGCCATAGAGATTGATGCCGGTGACACTTATGCATATGATGCGGCAGGCAACCAGACGAAAAAAGAGCGGGAGCAAAAGGCGGCAGACCGGATATTTCCGATACTCCCGGAAGATATGGCAAAAGAATACCGGAATCTTTGGGAAGAATTTGAAGAGAGCAGGACGCCGGAGGCAAAATTTGCCCATGTGCTTGACAATGCACAGCCAATGCTTTTAAATGATGCATCCGAAGGAAAATCATGGAGAGAGCACAGCGTGAAAAAATCCCAGATCATGAAAAGGAATGCGAGAACACATGAGGGCTCCGAGGCAATCTGGGAGTATCAGAAGGAAATTATTGAACAGAATATAAAAAAAGGCAATATCATAGATGATATGTAAGGAGATATGTAGGAAGATATATGGATCAGGAATTACAAAGAGAACGATATGAATTAGTGACGGGACGCATCCGGGAGATTGCAAAAGAAGAGAGCGTACCTGCCCGCTATCAGGAGTATTTTCAAAAGACAGCATTATTTTTAGAAAAAGTAGATGAAACACTGCAAAAAAAGCAGCAGGGACTGTTAGATGCAGAGTCAGAGGAAGAGGCAAAAAAGAGAAACAAAGAGTTTTATCAGGATATTTTAGGAAAAAATTATGACACCAGTTACGCTAACCCTTCCTATGCAGTGGAAAAGCTGGGAGAGGAATTTGGCGGAGTCTTAAGTTTTCTCTATACAGAACTTCGTGCCTGCATTGGCTATGCCTATGAGGGAAGAACAGAGGACATTACGATTTTCGGCGAGCTGTTTGTAGAGGTCTATGGAATCTTTGCGGCAGCACAGGATGAAGTAGTGGATAAAAGAGAAGTGATGCAGACCATTTATTATTTTTACCATGATTACAGTGAGACGATGGTGGAACGTAATATCTTAGAGATGATAGACCCGTCACTGGACTTTTTTACGGATATCGTGATGCATGTGGATCTGTCCGATACCCGTTATCTCTATCGTTATGGCGAGTATATCAGTGATTGCGAACTGGAGATCGCACGTTTTCTGAACAGTATGGAGGAAGAAAAAATACAATCCATGGCAGACACCTATACCGAGGGTTACAGGCTCGGTTTTGTAAATCTCGGTGTAGATCTGTCTAAAAAGAAAACCGTGCAGATCCATTATCCGATCGGATTTGAACGCATGGTACGGGCAGCAGTGAAAAATTTTGAAAAAATGGGGTTACAGCCGACCATTTCAAGAGATCCGGTGTTATCATTGTTTAATCGCGGACATGGAAAACGCAATGCTTATGTAAAGGCAGTCAACAAACAGTATGAGTATGACCACAAGGACGATAAGGCATACTATTTTGACAAAGCATTCGTAGAGCGTCGTTTAGAAGTGCTTAGAAGCTCCTTTGAAAGCCGCAAAGAATTAGCAGGAGTCCATGCAGGTCCGGCGGTGATCGAGATCTTTGGAGAAGAGCCTTTTGAGCCGGTGAGCAAGCCGGAAAATGCACATTATAATGAAAAACAGCAGCAGTTGAATGTCTATTATATGAGCATGGCAGGACAGATCACAAACGAGTATATCAAAGGCGATGAACGGAGTTTTACGATCATCGCATATCCGATCCCGACGATCGGAGAGCAGTTCCGTGAGATCTTTGATGAGACCGTAAAGATCAATACTTTAGATTACAAACTCTATCAGTCGATACAGCAAAAGATCATTGATGTGTTAGATACCGGTGAGCGGGTGCATATCAAAGGAAGAGGTCAGAATAAAACAGATCTGACCGTAGAACTTTATAAATTGCAAGATCCGGATAAGCAGACGATTTTTGAAAACTGTGTGGCAGATGTCAACATTCCGGTAGGGGAAGTCTTTACCTCCCCGGTCTTAAAAGGTACCAACGGAAAACTGCATGTTTCACAGGTGTATTTAAACGAGCTTAACTTTTTGGATTTAGAGATGGATTTTTCTGACGGAAGGATTGTGAATTATACCTGTAAGAATTTCGAGAACGAAGAGGAAAACCGCAAATATATTCATGAAAATGTATTGAAGCACCATGATACGCTTCCAATGGGAGAGTTTGCGATTGGTACAAACACCACAGCATACTGTATGGCGAGAAAGTACGATATAGCGGCAAAACTGCCGATTTTGATCGCAGAAAAGACAGGACCTCATTTTGCGGTAGGCGATACCTGTTATTCCCATGCGGAGGACAATGCAGTCTTTAATCCGGATGGAAAAGAGATTGTTGCAAGAGATAATGAGGTTTCCCTGCAGCGAAAAGAGGATATGAGTAAAGCATATCTGAACTGTCATACGGATATTACGATCCCGTATGATGAATTAGGTGCGATCACCGTGATCCGTGCCGATGGAAGCACAGAGGACATTATTCGGGATGGAAGATTTGTAGTGCCGGGAAGTGAGGCATTAAATCAGCCACTCGATGAAATGTAAAATACAGATTTAACAAACAGGAGGAAGAAAAAATGGCAACAGTAGGAATAGTAATGGGAAGCGATTCAGACATGCCTGTTATGGCAAAGGCGGCAGAGATGCTTGACAGATTCGGGATCGATTATGAGATGAAGATCATTTCTGCACATCGTGAACCGGACATTTTCTTTGAATGGGCAAAGGGCGCAAAAGAGCGTGGAACCAAGGTGATCATCGCAGGAGCCGGAAAAGCAGCACATCTTCCGGGAATGTGTGCAGCTCTGTTTCCAATGCCGGTCATCGGAATCCCAATGAAAACGTCCGATTTAGGAGGAGTAGATTCCTTATATTCTATCGTACAGATGCCAAGTGGTATTCCGGTTGCAACGGTAGCGATCAACGGCGGACAGAATGCCGGAATCCTTGCGGCAAAGATTCTTGCAACTTTTGATGCAGCACTGCTTGAGAAGTTAGAAGCATACAGTGAAGAAATGAAAGATCAGGTAGTAGAAAAAGATAACAGATTACAGGAGACTGGTTATCAGGCATATTAATGGAAATGATTTCATCCGATAATGAGAAAAACTGTTCACTAATCATCTTGTTATCTTTTTAACAATCCGTTATAATAAATCTGCATTAGAGATACTAGCGAGAAAGGAAAGGATGAACAGTATGCAGGAATTCAGTCAATGGGATGGTTTTGAAGGAAGACGCTGGAAAGAGGGCGTAAATGTCAGAGATTTTATCCAGAACAACTATACACCATATGAAGGTGATGAGTCTTTCTTAGAAGGAGCCACCGAGGCAACAGACAAGTTATGGGGCAGATTACAGGAGTTACAGAAGGAAGAGCGTAAAAAAGGCGGCGTTCTCGATATGGAGACCGAAGTAGTATCTTCCTTAACCGCTTATGGTCCCGGTTACATTGATGAAGGATTAAAAGATTTAGAGCAGGTAGTCGGTTTACAGACCGATAAACCGTTAAAACGTGCTTTTATGCCATATGGCGGAATCAAGATGGCAGAGCAGTCCTGCCGTATGTATGGCTATGAGCCAAGTGAAAAATTACATGAAATTTTTACAAAATACCATAAAACACATAACGATGCAGTGTTTGATATCTACACACCGGAGATGAAGCGTGCACGTCACAGCCACATTTTAACAGGACTTCCTGATACATACGGCCGTGGAAGAATCGTAGGCGATTACCGCCGTGTGGCACTTTACGGTATTGACTTTTTGATCGAGTCTAAGAAAAAAGACTTTGCAAAAACAGAGCGTCACGGAATGAGAAGAAAAGACTTCCAGATCCGTGAGGAGATCGCAGAGCAGATCCGTGCATTAAACGGCATGAAAGAAATGGCACAGATCTACGGATTTGATATTTCCGTACCGGCAAAAAATGCAAAAGAAGCTGTACAGTGGCTCTATTTTGGATATCTTGCAGCCATTAAGACACAGAATGGTGCAGCAATGAGCGTAGGCCGTATCTCCACATTCTTAGATATTTATATCGAAAGAGATATCAAAGCAGGAATTTTAACAGAGAGCGAAGCACAGGAACTGATCGACCATATGACTATGAAATTCCGTATGGTAAAATTCGCAAGAATCGAGTCCTATAATCAGTTATTCTCCGGTGACCCGGTATGGGCAACCTTAGAGGTTGGAGGAATCGGCATCGACGGACGTTCCCAGGTAACAAAGACCGATTACCGTTTCTTACATACATTAGAGAATATGGGACCTTCTCCGGAGCCAAACCTGACAGTACTTTATTCTTCCCGTCTGCCGGAGAACTTTAAGAAATATGCAGCTCATATTTCCGTAGAGACAAGTTCTATCCAGTATGAGAATGACGATGTAATGCGTCCGATCTGGGGAGATGATTATTCTATCTGCTGCTGCGTATCTGCAACAGAGACAGGAAAAGAGATCCAGTTTTTCGGAGCAAGAGCAAACCTTGCAAAATGCTTACTTTATGCGATCAATGGCGGAGTAGATGAGAAGAACAAAGATCAGGTAGGACCGAAGTACCGTCCGATCACTTCTGAATACTTAGACTATGAAGAAGTAATGGAAAAATACGATGCAATGATGGACTGGTTGGCAAAACTCTATGTAGAGACCTTAAACATGATCCACTATATGCATGATAAATATTACTATGAAGCAGCAGAGTTAGCATTGATCGATACCGAAGTACGCCGTACCTTTGCAACCGGTATTGCAGGATTCTCCCATGTTGTAGACTCCTTAAGTGCGATCAAATATGCAAAAGTAAAAACTATCCGCGATGAGGACGGACTGGTAGTAGACTTTGAGACAACCGGAGATTTCCCGAAATATGGAAACGATGATGAGCGTGCCGATGAGATTGCCGTATGGCTCTTAGAGACTTTCATGAGAAAATTAGAGAAAGTTCATACTTACCGCGATTCAGAGGCTACCACATCCATTCTGACCATTACTTCAAACGTCGTATATGGAAAAGCAACCGGAGCAATGCCGGATGGAAGAAAAGCATGGACACCATTGTCACCGGGAGCAAACCCATCTTATGGTGCAGAGACAAACGGATTGTTAGCATCCTTAAACTCCGTAGCAAAACTGCCATACGAGGATGCGTTAGACGGTATTTCCAATACACAGACCATGAATCCGGATGCGTTAGGACACAGCCCGGAAGAGCGTGTGGAAAATCTGACCCATGTGTTAGACGGATACTTTGACCAGGGAGCACATCACTTAAATGTCAATGTATTTGGAAAAGAAAAACTGATCGATGCAATGGAGCATCCGGAAAAAGAGGAGTATGCAAACTTTACGATCCGTGTATCCGGCTATGCAGTAAAATTCATCGACCTGACCAAAGAGCAGCAGATGGATGTTATTTCAAGAACCTGCCACGAAAGTTTATAATATATGAATTCAAAACAAAATATCGGATACGTCCATTCACTAGAGAGCTTCGGCTCCGTGGATGGACCGGGTGTCCGTTACATTATTTTTTTAAGCGGTTGTGCCATGCGGTGTCAGTTCTGCCACAATCCCGATACCTGGGAGAAAAATGCAGGAACGCCGACCAGTGCCGAAGAGTTATTGGACAAAGCATGGAGATACCGCAGCTACTGGGGAGAAAAAGGCGGGATTACCGTAAGTGGTGGAGAACCGCTCTTACAGATTGATTTTTTAAATGAGTTATTTCAAAAAGCAAAAGAGCGGGGAATCCATACCGCCTTAGATACCAGTGGCAATCCGTTCACGGAACAAGAGCCTTATTTTTCCAAATGGAAGGAACTGATGAAGAATACGGATCTGGTATTATTGGATATCAAACATATCGATGAAGAACAGCATCGGATTCTGACCGGACAGAGTAACCGGAATATTTTACGCATGGCACAGCTCTTATCCGAAATGAAAAAACCAATGTGGATCCGTCATGTCCTTGTGCCGGAGCGAAATGATAAAGATGAATATCTGTTTCGTTTAGCGGAATTTATCAGGGAATTGCAGAGTGTGGAACGGGTAGAAGTTCTGCCGTATCATACCATGGGAATTTTTAAATGGGAAAATTTGGGACTTGATTATCCGTTAGAAGGTGTCTGTCCGCCGAGTGCGGAAAGAGTAGCCAATGCAAAAAGAATTCTGGAAGATTGCATAACAATGAAAAAATAATCATATTTTCATCGTGCTTTTTTTATGATTTCCATTATGCTGCACGCACCGCTGCAAATGCATTGGAGATTCCTTTATGATGATGCTGGCATTTAATATCATGCAGTAATACGATAGGGTATAGCACAAAAAATGAAACCGTTGACTAATCATGAAGTCTTCGGTTTCATTTTTTATTGTGTAAGAGAAATTACATTGCAATTTTCAATAATATACAATTTTTTTAAAATGGGATTTCTTCCATTTTCCGTAAATAAAGTAATTTATGCATTTAATCTTAGGATAATTTTTTTGCGTCTTTTTGAAAATTGTCTTATAACTATCCTTTTGTGTGGATGAAGGCAAATCAAATGTTGGAATAATGGAGGTGTTTTTTGCTTTTTTTTGTGTATCGTAAAGAATACCCGAATTTTTCCCATAAACCCAGGAAGGAGTAAAATCCCAGTCCTTGTAATAGGACATTGGCAGAACAACATCAATATACGACTTAAATTTTCCAACATCCTGCCCACATTCTGTGAACTCTGGAGGGAGAATAAATGCACCCAGTAAAATGTCTTTTTTAGTTTGCCGGACACTACGAGAAGCCTGTTTGACATAAGATGCAAGCTGTGAAGTTCTCCAGCTATTCCACTGTCTGCGTTTGGCATTATTGGTTGAAAACGAAATGGTTATCGGATCATAGCCATATTTCTTTTTAAAAGCATTTCTGGTAGACTTGCTCAAATCCATTTTGTAATCATCAAAGCGAAGCCAGTCTAAAATAATACCGTCAACATCATATTTTTTAGCGATTTCCTTTAAGATGGAAATCTCATATTTTTGGATTTTCTTATTTAAAGGATTTACAAAATATTCACCATTTTGGTTGTAAGCCACAGTTTTTTTTCCAACCAGAGTTTTCATCTGTGCATTGGGATACTTTTTTAATGCTGCACGGTCATGAAACTGAGGAACCCACGCATAGACTTTGATAGATTTTTTATGAGCTTCTTTAATCATAGATTTTAAAACATCGAAATTCCTGTAGCCTTTGGCGATGGGTGCAACCTTACTCTTATAATAAACATAACCGGACGGTACTTCATCATCCTCATCCTGCTTTACATTTAAGTAGATGACAGATATTTTATATTTAGAAGCCAGCTGAACGAATTTTTTAACATCTGATTCAGTCTTGAAATTTGTGGCTGTCCGAACAGTAATCTGTGTTTGGCGAGGAGTGGAAGATACAGATTTTGCAGGTGTAGCAGACACAGATAACAGTGTCTGGCTGCTACATAACAACAATATACATAAAAAAGTCATCCATTTTTTCATGAAATATCTCTCTTTCGTTGCCTATAATAAAGAAATTTCGTGTGCAGTGGCTTCCTGTACAACTTCTTCCGGCCACATTGAACTCTGTACTTCGCCAATATGGGCTTTTCTTAAAAAGAACATACAGATACGGGACTGACCGATACCTCCACCGATGGTATATGGAAGTTTTTCTTCAATAATGGCTTTCTGGAAAGGCAGTTCTGCACGTTCCGGGCAGCCGGCTTTTTCTAACTGTGAGAGCAGTGCATCCTTATCCACACGGATTCCCATGGAAGAAAGTTCCAGTGCAATATCAAGAACCGGATAGTAAACGACAATATCTGCATTCAGACTCCAGTCATCATAGTCCGGAGCACGTCCGTCATGGCGTTCGCCATTTTCTAAAACATCTCCGATCTGCATGATGCAGACAGCACCCTTGGCCTTTGCAATATAATACTCACGTTCCTTTGGAGAAGATACATCCGGGAATACATCTTCTAATTCCTGTGTGGTGATAAAAAAGATATCCTTTGGAAGGATTTCCTGAATGTAATCATACTTGATGGACATATATTTTTCCGTTTTACGCAAAACCTTATATACGGTGCGGACGGTTTCTTTCAGTGTCTCGATATTACGGTCTTCCTTAGTGATGATCTTTTCCCAATCCCACTGGTCCACAAAAATAGAGTGGATATTGTCGGTCTCTTCATCACGACGGATGGCGTTCATGTCCGTATAGAGTCCTTCACCAACGGAAAAACCATATTTATCTAACGCATAACGTTTCCATTTTGCAAGGGAGTGGACGATCTCGGCAATTTTTCCATCCTGTTCTTTGATGTCAAAAGCCACCGGGCGTTCCACACCGTTTAAGTTGTCATTTAATCCCGAATCCGGGTCAACAAACAGTGGAGCAGAAACTCTTGTTAAATTCAGACGTTCTGCTAACAGTTCCTGAAAGCAGTCCTTAACCGTTTTAATGGCAACCTGTGTATCATGGAGATTCAGGTCGGGTTTGTAATCTTTTGGAATAATTAAGTGATCCATATGTATCCTCGATTCTGTCAGTTTGATTTTGTTACGGATCGATCATGTCGATCCTGCGGGCATGTTGATCCGTTTGCCATTATTATACCATATAGACTTCGTTTTTCAATAAAAGGTTGGGGAATATGAAAATTATGGTAGACAGAAAAAAACGATAACACTATAATAGAATTATCAGTGAACATGGGCAGATAAAAAGGGTTATGAAATGGACATTAGAATAGCAGTATGTGATGACAATTTTATATTTGTAAATGAAGTAAAACAGATTTGTGAAGAATATTTTGCGTCAAAAAATGAGAACTGTCATGTAGAGTGTTTCTCCTGTGGGGAAGAAGTGCTGCATGCAGTGGATCTGGCGTGGGATGTTCTTTTTTTAGATATTGAAATGGGAAAAATTTCGGGGATTGAAGTAAAAGATCAGTTATTAGAAAAAAATTGTGAAACACAGATTGTATTTCTGACTTCACATAATGAATGCATGAAAGAGGCATTTGGGAGAAATGTTGTAGGATTTATAGAAAAGAAAAATATAACGGATGAATTATCTGTTATATTAAAAAAAATATACAGAGACATATTGAGAGGAGAAAGAATATGGTCGGTAAAAGGAAATCGTATTGTATTAGATGATATTTATTATATACATGCGGAAGGCAGCTATGTCATTGTAATAACAAAAGAAGAGCGGTTACTGATCAGGGAATCACTTTCAGAGTGTGAAAAGCAACTGGAAACAAAAGGGTTTATGAGAGTTCATCGTTCAGTACTGATACATTTAAAATATGTGAGCGGAGTGACAGAATCTTATGTTGAAATAGGTAATAGGGAGAAATTAAGGATATCGCGTGGTATGTGTAGAAAAATAAAAGCAAAATATATGGAATATATTCGATAAGAAGGTAAGGATATGTTACAGGAGATAGGAATTAATTATTTATCACAGGTAGTAGAGTTTTTTGTATATGTGGGATTTTTTATATGTTTTACAAATGTGAAGGTAGAACAAAAATATAGGTATTACCTCGCAGTACTGGCTATCTTAGCTGTTTTACAGGTAATAGTAGAATATAATAACGTTCTTAAGGGAAAAGAGGCATGTTTAGAATTTATAAGTATGGTACTGATATTATCTTTTATAATAAAAGAATCAAAGATCAGAAGGATATGCTATAGTGTTGGCGTGTATGTTTTTGTTGGCTTTTTAGATATCCTGTATTCTACATTTTTATTATGGATCACAGGAAAAGAATATGCAGAATTATATGATTATTGTGTGTTTTTGATATTTATACTTATACAAAAAATAATTATGAAACGGTGGAAGAAAGTAGAAAGATGGAAAATCCCAAGGTTTTCCGTAAAAATATTTTTAGCAGTTACTGTTCTTTATTTTTCAGGGGCAGGATTACTGGTAAGAGTATGTGAGAATGTATTAAAACAGGGGGATTTTAATAAAAAAGAACTAATAAATGTAATCTGTATAGTAGCCGGAATTTTCATTATCAGCATTGTATTGATTATATCCTGTGTACAGTTAGTGCATGAACAGGAAAAGGTGGAACTTTTACAAAAGTATCAGAAAATGCAGTGTGAATATTTTGATGCTGTGCAAAAACAAGATATGGAGATAAGAAAATTTCGACATGATACATTAGGACATATAGAATGTGTGCGAGAATTGTTGAGAAATCAGGAGTATAAAAAGGCGACAGAGTATTTGTCGCAGATCGAACAGGTAGTAGATAGAACTCCGGGCAGAAAATATAAATGTAATCATACAGTGATCAGTGCATTGGTAAATTACTTGGGAAAAAGGATGGAAAGATCAAAAATAGAATTTGATTTTTTTTATCATGTAAATGGAAATTTAAAAATGACAGATTTTGAATGTTGTACGCTTTTATATAATTTACTAAAAAACGGAATGGAGGAATGCAACAAGATAGAAACGGGGGAAAGAAAAATTGTACTGACAATGGAAAACTTTGAACAAAACCTGAAAATAGTTGTATCAAATAGTATAAGCAGAGATTTTGATTTTCAATATATAGAAAAGAAGATCACCAGTAAAAATGATAAATTAAATCATGGAATAGGGCTATCAAATATCAAAGAAGTAATTGAACATTATCAGGGTGATATTCGTTACACTGTTGAAAAAGATATGGTAAGTGCAGAAATCGTATTGTTTCATGTTGTAAAGTGCTAAAACCTACCATTTGTAACAAAAACCCCACCATTCACAACATTCATGTTGTAATAAGGTGTTTTGTATACTACGGTTATGTTGAACAGAAAAGTATGAAGGGGGAAAAATGTGGGGTAATAATGCAAGTAAAATATATGAGATAATGAGAAAGTAGGAAGAGACAATGAAAAAGAGTAGATGTTTACTATGTGTTTTAGTTTGTGTTATAGCGTTTTCTGTTTCAGCATGCGGAAAAAATCAAGATGTGCAGCATGAACAGAGTGCTGTAAAAAATGAAACAGGACAAGCAGAAAAAGAGTTGACTGAAAAAGAAGAAGTAAAGATTACTTCAGATCAGAAAACGCCTGTAGAAAAGAAGGAAACACCTATAGCAGATAATACAACAGACACATCTTCAGAAATACCAGATACAAAAACAAATGCAGAAGATGTACAAAAAGAACCGGATCCAAGTGTGAGTACAAAAGAAAAGGCGGAAGATGATATAACAGAAAATACAGAATCAGATGCAATCGAAAGCATAGATGAAGATTCTTATGTGGGCGAGTACAATTCCTATGACACAGATGAGCCAGATCTTGAGATCAAAAAAAATTGGGATGGAAGCTATCTTGTTCAAATTGGAATGTATCGATTGGCACAGTTGGATGACTGTGAGGGAAAGTTGACAGAACAAGGGTTGGAGTTTTCTACAGATGAGTATGGCAAAGATTTCAGTGGAATTATTACATTAGAAGATGATATAGCAACTGTAACCTTTACCAGTGAAGGCTGGAAAGAATTTGCTGACGATCTTAATGTGTTTAAATACTATAAGACGGCAGATGTGCCAAATATCTATGTGCCCGATTATTAAAAGGAGAAGTGTTTCAGTTAGGAGCAAACTTTTCATTTAAGTATTTCACAGCCAGAAAGGCGGAGCATTAATTGTCAGGGAGATAAGATCTGTATCTCCCTGCTTTTTTTATATTATGGATAATAAAGGAAGCAAAGGTCATAGAAAAAGTCCTCCGGGGAAAAATTAAAACAGGAATATATAATCGTGAATAAAAAATATCAGGTCAAAGGAGAAAATGAAATATGAAAAAGAAATTCCTAATTTGTTTTATAGCAATTATGTTACTTTCGGTTTCTGCATGTGCAAAGAATGAAAGTGCAGAGGAGAAAGATAATACAGTAGAAACGACAGTAGAAAAAACAGTGGCAGAAACGTCGACAACAGAGGAACAGGAAACAGAAGAAACAGTAACAGAGACAATGGAAAGCAAGAAAACGGCAGATGCATCACCGCAAGAAGAAAGGCAGAATGTAAAGAAGGATGACACAGATAACAGTATTGAAAGTGTACAGACAGAACCGGATCAAAGTGTGAATACAGAAGAAAATACGGAAAGTAATACAACAGAAAATACAGAATCAGACGCAAGCGAAAACATAGATGAGGATTCTTATGTGGGCGAATATAATTCCTATGATACAGATGAGCCGAATCTTGAGATTCAAAAGAACTGGGATGGAAGCTATCTTGTACAAATCGGAATGTTTCGCCTGGCACAGTTGAATGACTGCGAGGGAAAGTGGACAGAACAGGGATTGGAGTTTTCTACAGATGAGTATGGCAAAGATTTCAGTGGAATTATTACATTAGAAGATGATATAGCAACTGTAACCTTTACCAGTGAAGGCTGGAAAGAATTTGCTGACGATCTTAATGTGTTTAAATACTATAAGACGGCAGATGAGCCAAATATCTATGTGCCGGATTATTGAAAAAGGAAGCAGGCTAATGTGATGGAATGGCTGGGCTGTTCAAAGTCTAAGGCTACAAATGTAATGAATGTTTTAAAGGAAGCAAAAGTCATAGAAAAGGTTACCGGCTTAGGTGCCGGAAAATATAGGTTTTTAAAATTGTAGATTTATGGAGCTAAAATGATAATAAATGAGAATTGCCCATGCAAAAGAAAAAAGTGTGAACGTCATGGGAAATGTGACGAATGCAGGAAACATCATGCAGAGTCTGAACGTCAGAGACCTGTTTATTGTGAAAAAAAGAAAAAGGAATGATGAATGAAGACTCCGGTTTTTGAAAGTTTTCAAAAAATACTTGCAAAATAACCAAGACTATGCTAACATACAGGCAACAAAAAAAGCGATGAAAGAGACTCTTATCTTCAGACGTCGACAGGAATACAGCGTCACCGACTGAGAACGCTGTTTGAAAGAGGAGACAAAGGGAACACTCTGGAGCAGACTGGTTGAACAGAATTTTGCAGGAAAAGGAATGAGAACTTGCAAAATACAGAGTAGGTCAGTACGTCTGATATGCGTTAAATATCAAGAGTGGAAAAGTTGTGATTGCCATGATTTTTCAATGCGGGTGGTACCGCGGGAATATAGAAGAATGAGATCCCGCCCCGGAACAGTGAAATGTTCCGGGGCGTTTTTTTATTTCTAATTTTTATTATTTCTAAATTCATAAAAATGAATCAGTAAAAAATGATATTTTTTTCACAAGAATGTATTTCCGTCCCGCACCTATCCTTCAGAGGAAAACATTTCCGACTGAAACATGAAGAAAAGGAGAGTACAAACATGATGGAATTTTTAACAGGAGTAAAAGAACAGGAAACTTTAGAACTGACAACCCTCTTAGCAGGAGATTACGAAGGACAGAGCGTAAAGCTCAACGGTGCCGTTCATACCATTCGTGATATGGGCGAGGTCGCATTTGTCATCCTGCGAAAAAGAGAAGGACTGATCCAGTGTGTATTTGAGGAAGGCGTAACCAAGTTTGAGCTGAAAGATTTAAAAGAGGCAGCAACCGTAGAAGTAGAGGGAGTGGTAGCAAAAGAAGATTGTGCTCCAAACGGGATTGAGATCCGTTTAAGAGAGATCCGTATCTTGTCAGAGCCGAGTGCTCCAATGCCGCTTGCGATCTCAAAATGGAAACTGAATACATCCTTAGAGGCAAAGCTAAACAACCGTGCCGTATCTCTTAGAAATATCAGGGAGCGGGCAAAGTTCAAGATCCAGGAGGGCTTAGTCAGAGGTTTTCGGGAATTTTTATACGAAGAGGGCTTTACCGAGATCCATACACCAAAGATTGGTGCAAAAGGAGCAGAGGGTGGAGCAAACCTGTTCCGTTTTGAATATTTCCACAGACCTGCCGTATTAGAGCAGAGTCCACAGTTCTACAAACAGATGATGGTTGGTGTATTTGACCGTGTATTCGAGACTGCTCCGGTATTCAGAGCAGAAAAGCACAACACTAAAAGACATTTGAACGAATATACCTCCTTAGATTTTGAGATGGGATATATCGACGGATTTGAAGACATCATGGCAATGGAAACAGGATTTTTGCAGTATGCAATGAAACTGTTAGAAAAAGATTATGCAAAAGAGTTGAAAATGTTAGGTGTAACACTTCCGAATGTGGAAAAGATACCGGTGGTCCGTTTTGACGAGGCAAAGAAAATGGTGTCAGAAAAATATGACCGCAGGATCAAAAACCCATATGATTTAGAGCCGGAAGAAGAGCATCTGATCGGAACTCTGTTTAAAGAAGAATATGATGCGGATTTTGTGTTTGTTACACATTATCCAAGCAAAAAACGTCCATTTTATGCAATGGATGATCCACAGGATACCACATTTACACTGAGCTTTGACTTATTGTTCCGTGGCCTTGAAATTACAACTGGCGGTCAGAGAATCCATGATTACCGGATGTTGACAGAAAAAATTGCAGCAAGAGGAATGACAGAGGAAGGAATGGAGGACTACCTGAGTGCATTCAAATACGGAATGCCGCCGCATGGAGGTCTTGGAATCGGATTAGAGAGACTGACAATGCAGTTGATCGGCGAGGACAATGTCAGAGAGACCACACTGTTCCCAAGAGATTTAAGCAGATTAGAACCTTAGGAAAACAAGGAGAAGAAAAATGGCAAATATAATTTCAGATGAAACTATTGAATACGTTGGTATTCTTGCAAAATTAGAGCTTTCCGAAGAAGAAAAAGAACAGGCAAAAGCCGATATGGGAAAAATGCTCGATTATATTGATAAATTAAACGAATTAGACACCTCCGGCGTAGAGCCGATGTCCCATGTATTCCCGGTCAATAACGTATTCCGTGAGGATGTTGTAACCAATGGAGACGGACATGATGATACACTTGCAAACGCACCTTGTGCTAAAGATGATGGATTTAAGGTGCCAAAGACGATCGGTTAAAGGAGGAATACAATGAGTCTGATGAGTCTGACAGCCGTAGAGCTGGGAAAAAAGATAAAAGCAGGGGAAGTAACGGTAAAAGAAGCCGTAGAAGCAGCCTTTGCACAGATAGAAAAAGTAGAGGGCGATGTGCATAGCTTTGTCACCCTGACCAAAGAGCAGGCATTGAAAGATGCCGGGGAGATTCAGAAAAAAATAGATGCAGGAGAGTTGACCGGACCGCTTGCGGGCGTACCGGTGGCATTGAAAGACAACCTTTGTACCAAAGGAGTTCTGACAACCTGCAGTTCCAAGATATTATATAACTTTGTGCCGACCTATACCGCACAGGCAGTAGAAAATCTGCAAAAAGCAGGCGCGGTCATCATAGGCAAGACCAATATGGATGAGTTTGCAATGGGAAGCACGACAGAGACATCCGCTTATGGAGTTACGAAAAACCCATGGAATTTAGAACATGTGCCGGGCGGTTCTTCCGGCGGTTCCTGTGCAGCCGTGGCAGCAGAAGAGTGCAGTTATGCGTTAGGTTCCGATACCGGTGGTTCCATCCGCCAGCCAAGTTCATTTTGCGGAGTGACTGGCTTAAAACCAACCTATGGAACGGTATCCCGTTACGGACTGATCGCCTATGGTTCTTCCTTAGATCAGATCGGACCGGTGGCAAAAGACGTGACCGACTGTGCCACCATTTTAGAAGCAATTACTTCCTATGATAAGAAGGATTCCACATCCATAGAACGAAAAGATACAGATTTTACATCTGCATTAGTGGATGATGTAAAAGGAATGAAGATCGGAATCCCAAAAGATTATTTTGGCGAGGGCTTGAACGAAGAAGTGAAAGCAGCAGTTTTAGCAGCAGCAAAGACATTAGAGGAAAAAGGAGCCATTGTCGAGGAATTTGATCTAAGCCTTGTAGAGTATGCGATCCCTGCTTATTATGTCATAGCCAGTGCCGAGGCAAGTTCGAACTTAGCCCGTTTTGACGGTGTAAAATACGGCTACCGTACAAAAGAATATGAAGGACTTCATAACATGTACAAAAAGACACGTTCCGAAGGATTTGGAGCAGAAGCAAAACGCCGTATCATGTTAGGCTCTTTCGTATTAAGTTCCGGCTATTATGATGCATATTATTTAAAGGCACTCCGGACAAAAGCACTGATCAAGCAGGCATTTGATAAAGCCTTTGAAAAATACGACGTGATCTTAGGACCGGCAGCACCGACAACAGCACCGAAGTTAGGTTCTTCCTTAGAAGACCCGATCAAAATGTATTTAGGAGATATTTATACGATATCCGTCAACTTAGCAGGACTTCCGGGAATGACACTTCCATGCGGGATCGATTCGAAGGGACTGCCGATCGGATTGCAGTTGATCGGAGATTGTTTTGAAGAAAAAAATATCATTCGTGCAGCATATAGTTTTGAACAGACCAGAGCATATCACAAAAGCCCGTTAGCAGAATAGGAGGAGGAGAAAATGAGCAAACAATATGAAACCGTGATCGGATTGGAAGTTCATGTGGAACTTGCGACCAAGACAAAAATTTTCTGCTCCTGCTCCACAGCGTTTGGAGGAGCACCGAATACACATACCTGCCCGGTCTGCACCGGAATGCCGGGATCTTTACCGGTTTTAAACAAACAGGTCGTAGAGTATGCCGTGGCAGTCGGACTTGCAACCAATTGTACGATTACCCAGTATTGCAAATTTGACAGAAAGAATTATTTTTATCCGGACAATCCACAGAACTACCAGATTTCCCAGCTCTATCTGCCAATCTGCAGGAATGGAAGCGTAGAGATCGAGACCGCAGGCGGAAAGAAAAGTATCGGCATCCATGAGATCCACATGGAAGAAGATGCCGGAAAACTGGTACATGACGAGTGGGAAGACTGCTCAATCGTAGATTATAACCGTTCCGGTGTGCCGCTGATCGAGATCGTATCAGAACCGGATATGCGTTCTGCAGAAGAAGTCATTGCATACTTAGAGAAGTTAAGACTGATCATCCAGTATCTGGGTGCTTCAGACTGCAAATTAAATGAAGGTTCGATGCGTGCCGATGTCAACCTGTCAGTCAGAGAGGTGGGAGCAACAGAATTTGGAACGCGTACCGAGATGAAAAACCTGAACTCATTCAAAGCAATTGCCCGTGCCATCGAAGGCGAGCGTGCAAGACAGATCGAACTGTTAGAAGAAGGCAAACAGGTCATTCAGGAGACCAGACGCTGGGATGACAACAAAGAATATTCCTATGCGATGAGAAGCAAAGAGGATGCACAGGATTACCGTTATTTCCCGGAGCCGGATTTAGTACCGATCGTCATCAGTGACGAATGGTTAGCAGAGATCAAGGCAAAAGAGCCGGAACTTCGTACCGCAAAATTAGAGCGTTACAAAAAAGAATATGAGCTGCCGGATTATGATGCACAGATCATTACCGGTTCAAAACATATGGCAGATATTTTTGAAGAGACCACAGCCATCTGTAAGAAGCCGAAAAAAGTCTCAAACTGGCTGATGGGCGAAACACTCCGTCTGTTAAAAGAACATGAAAAAGAGCCGGAGGACATCACTTTTTCTGCTGAAAACTTAGCAAAATTAATTGAGCTTGTCGATGGCGGTGTCATCAACGGAAATGTGGCAAAAGAAGTATTTGAGCAGATTTTTGCTGAAAATATTGATCCGGAAAAATATGTGGAAGAAAAAGGCTTAAAGACCGTAAACGACGAAGGTGCATTGCGAGAGACGATCGAGCAGATCGTTGCAGACAATCCGAAATCCGTAGAAGATTACCATAACGGTAAGGAAAAAGCCATCGGATTTTTAGTCGGTCAGACGATGAAAGCCATGAAGGGCAAAGCAGATCCTGGAATGGTCAATAAGATATTGAAAGAAATTTTATAAATTCGGCATTTTCTCCAAATTATCAATTGAGATTGCAAATGGAATGCCTTATAATGGGGGCAGTTATAGATAAGATAGATGATAGGAGAATAACATGTCAGATCAAGATAAAGATTTAGAACAGGAAATGATAGAAAACGAACAGACAGACGATGCCCCGGATATGAACAAAGACGATAAGGATGGCTACGAAGATATCTGCTATATTTGCCGCCGGCCGGAGAGCAAAGCGGGAAAAATGATAAAAATCCCAAACAATGTCTGTATTTGTCGGGATTGTATGCAAAAGACCTTTGACAGTATGAGCGGTTCCGGGTTTAATCTTGGAGATTTCAATCCGGCAAACATGGGATTTGGGAATATGCCGAATATCAGCATGATTAATCTTTCTGATTTACAGGGAATGCTCCCAAGAAATCAGCAGGTTAAGAAGAAAAAGCCAAAAGAAAAGAAAGAAAAGCCGGTACTTGATATTCATGCAATTCCGGCACCGCACAAGATTAAAGCAAGTCTGGATGAGTACATTGTAGGACAGGACTATGCAAAAAAGGTTATGTCCGTTGCCGTATACAACCACTACAAGAGAGTGGCATCCGAGGCAAATGATGATATTGAAATTGAAAAATCCAATATGCTGATGGTAGGTCCGACCGGTTCTGGTAAGACTTATATGGTCAGAACGTTAGCAAAGCTGTTAGATGTGCCGTTGGCAATTACGGATGCAACTTCCCTGACAGAAGCCGGTTATATCGGTGATGACATCGAGAGTGTAGTTTCCAAACTTTTAGCGGCAGCCGATAATGACATAGAAAAGGCAGAGCGTGGGATCATCTTTATCGATGAGATCGATAAGATTGCCAAAAAGCGGAACACCAATCAGAGAGATGTCAGCGGCGAGAGCGTCCAGCAGGGAATGTTAAAGCTGTTAGAGGGTGCTGATGTAGAGGTTCCTGTGGGAGCCAGCAGCAAGAATGCCATGGTGCCGATGGTAACCGTCAACACCAGAAATATTTTGTTTATCTGTGGCGGAGCATTTCCGGACTTGGACAATATTATCAAAGAGCGGCTGAATCAGGAATCCTCTATGGGATTTAAAGCGGCATTAAAAGACCAATACGATGAGGATGAGAACATTTTACAAAAGGTTACAGTGGAGGATATCCGAACCTTTGGAATGATACCGGAATTTATCGGTCGTCTGCCGATCCTCTTTTCCTTAGAGGCGTTGACAGAAGATATGTTAGTGCGAATTTTAAAAGAGCCGCGTAATGCAATCCTAAAACAGTACCAGAAGCTGTTGGAAATGGACGAGGTCAAGTTAGAATTTGAAGATGAAGCACTGTATGCCATTGCAAAAAAAGCAAAGGAGAAGAAAGTCGGAGCGAGAGCACTCCGTGCCATCATCGAAGAATTTATGCTAGACATCATGTATGAGATTCCAAAGGATGACAACATCGGAAAAGTAATTATTACAAAAGAATATATTGAGAAAACCGGCGGACCGGTCATCATGATGCGTGGATGCCCGGAACTGGAAGAAAAGAGTGTGATCTAGCGGAATAACTTTCTATTTCCGGCATAAGATGCAATAAACAGAAGCATCAGGTGAAAAATGGATTGTACAGATGCCGTTTACTCGGAAGATTATTTTGACTTCATAAATACATTGTCAAGGGAAGTGAACATGCGAAACGGAGATGAAATCTTGTGTTCCCAGCCACTTGACAATGGTTTTGAAGCCCTTTTTTATCCCAGGGAAGTTGTAGAGAATGGGGATTTTAATATTGCAAGACTGACTTATATCGGAGTGCCAAAATGCTATGCACTGATGGATACCTCTGCGCTTGAAGGAACCGGAATACTTACCATGCAGAATTTTCCGACCCTTCCATTAAAAGGGAACGGAGTATTAATGGGATTTATCGATACGGGAATTGACTATCAAAATCCTGTATTTCAATCGGAGAATGGGACAACGAGGATTCTTAGAATCTGGGATCAGACAGTGCGAACCGGGACACAACCGGAAGGCTTTCTATATGGAAGTGAGTATACGGCAGAGGATATCAATTATGCGATCCGTTCCGAAGATTCTTATTCGATCGTGCCAAGCCGTGACACAAACGGACATGGAACTTTTTTAGCAGGAGTTGCGGCAGGCTCGGAAGTCTTAGAGCGGGATTTTATCGGAGCAGCACCCCTTGCAGATATTGCGGTAGTCAAATTAAAAGAAGCAAAGCAGCATCTGAGAAATTTTTATCATATCAGGGAAGGGGCTGTGGCATATCAGGAAAATGATATTATGGCAGGAATCTCTTATCTGCACAATCTGGCATATACACTCAGTAAACCGCTGGTAATTTGTCTGGGACTGGGAACAAACAGTGGCGGGCATGGAGGAACCTCGGCACTGTCCATGTTACTTGCCTATGTGGCAGCAAAACGGATGCGGGCTGTTGTCGTTGCAGCAGGAAATGAGGCAAATGCAAGGCGGCATTACTTAGGAAACTTAGCACCTATGCAGGAATATGAAGAAGTGGAAATCAGTGTAGGAGATAATATCAGAGGATTTACGGCAGAACTTTTAACCAATTCACCGGAAGTTGTATCGGTAGCAGTGCAGTCCCCGACCGGAGAACGTCAGCCATTGATTCCTGCAAGACAGGGGACGAGTGAGGAATACCGCTTTTTATTAGAAGGAACAACGGTCAGTATCAGTTACAGTCTGGGGGAATTTACCAGAGAGGGTGAACTGATTTTTTTACGATTTACAAATCCAAGCAAAGGAATCTGGAGACTGCGGGTATATCCGGAAAACTATGTGAGTGGAAGATACCATATCTGGCTTCCGGTTACGGAATTTGTGCAGGGCGACCTCTTTTTTCTAAGGTCTAATCCTGAAACAACCATTACCGGACCGGCAAGTGCTTATGCCCCGATTAGTGTAGGTGGGTTTCATGCAGCCGATAATAGTCTTTACTTGGACTCCGGCAGGGGCTATAATATTGATAATCAGGTAAAACCGGATTTTTTAGCACCGGCAGTAGAAGTCTTTGGCCCTGATCTGACCGGGAATTTTACCAGACGTACCGGTACGAGTGCGGCGGCAGCCGTTACAGCGGGAGCAGCAGCACAGCTATTGGAATGGGGAGTGGTGCGTGGCAATTCCAGTGGCATGAATAATGCATTGATAAAAAACTATCTTCTGGTCGGAGCGGATAAGACACCGGGAAGAGTATATCCGAATCCCGAAGAAGGTTACGGACGGCTGAATGTATACAAAGCATTTACAAATATGAGGAGAACAACATGAGATATTTATTGGGAAGTACGGCGGCATTTTTATGTGATTATGCTGCAAAGGAAAAAGTAGAAAAAACCTATGATGAAAAGAAACAAAAAGAACTTTTTCATGGAAAGGTACAGATTGAAAAATATCATAACCGGGGGGCAGCACTGAATGCCCTTGCAAAAAGACCGGAACTGATGAAAAAACTGCATGCCGGAGTCTGGTTTACCGTAGCCGGATATCTGGTATGCCTGAACAGGCATCGTGAGCATGCAGGAATGAAAGCGGGTACGGGACTCTTACTTGCAGGAGGTCTTAATAATCTTCTTGACCGCTACCGAAGAGGTTATGTCGTCGATTACATACGTTTGAAAACTCCGAATAAACGTCTGAACAAACTGGTTTTTAATCTGTCAGATATCTATGTCCTGATTGGAGCAGTCATACTGTTTATTACTTCGAGACTTCACAAGGATGAACAGTAGCAAAAATAAAGAATAGTAGAAAACAAAAAGAAACTGTCACCCTGATAATCGATAAACTCAGTGGTGTGCAGTTTCTTTCTGCTTCATAGCCATTACCCAATACCTAACTTTTATCATAATAAAAAATAAAAAATCTGATTCTATCTGTTTATTATCGAAAATAGAAAAAGGTACGTTGAAAAGACTAATTTAAAACGGTTACGTTGACTGCCTGAGGACCTTTAGCACCTTCTGTAATATCAAACTCTACAGATGCGCCTTCCTCTAAGGATTTGAATCCCTCCATGTTCAGACCGGAGAAATGTACGAATACATCATTTCCCTGCTCATCGGAGATGAATCCGTAACCTTTTTGGTTGTTAAACCATTTTACTGTACCTTTGTTCATTGAAAGTACCTCCAAATAAATAATATCAGTGTGCACTCTGCAACACTAAACTAACCATATCATAGGTCCTCCGAAAAGTAAAGGGAATGTTCCTTAAAAAACTGCCGGATATAGGAATCCCACTCAAATTCTAAGGATTTATCGGTGGAAAAAGTACGATAGGAGACACCGGTAGAAGCAGTCAGTTCCCCATGCATAAATCTCAGATTTAATAAAAAGCCACTGATCGCATCCGAAGGGTCCGGTGGAAGCTGTGTCCTTTCATAAAAATCCGAAGGGGATAAAAACAGAGTAAATTTAAAAAAGACAGGAGTTTTTTTCCCTTTGATCAGATCAAACAGTACCGGACGCTGTATCGAAAAAGGCAGATAAGTATGTCCGAACAGTCCTTCTTCTCTCAGTTCATCTTCGGAATAAGAGTCACTCAGAATGTGGCCATCGAAGTCATAAGTAATGCGTGTCTGTAAAGTTCCTTCCATAAATTCAAAGGGATCAAATATTTCCGAACGCAAAAATTTAGTCATAAAACTGCCGATATCTGCAATCTGCACTGCAATCATGTAAAAATCCTCCTGTGTTATGTACGCTAAAACGCATTATGCATATTATTATAGCGCAACGATATGACGAAAAAAAGAACTTTTTTTATAAATATGATCAGGGTGTCAAAATATAAAATAAAGATAAAATACCGGATAGATCGGTAGAAAAAAGAAAGAGAATATAGTACAATGTGAAGCAAATGATGGGAGGTCATAGAAATGAACACAACAGCAGAGCAACTGTTCCATTTAATAGAGAAAGGAGGCTCGCCGTATCAGGTTGTGGAAGAGGCAGAAAAAAGACTGAAAGAAGCAGGATTTGAAAAATTAGAGTTTCACACGGCATGGGGCTTAACCGGTGGAAAAAGTTATTATATGATCCACCATGGCACAACGCTGATCGCATTTACGATTCCAAAAACGCTGTATTACAGAGAAAGTTTTCGTATGGCAGCGGCACATACGGATTTTCCGTGTCTGCGAATCAAGCCAAATCCGGAAATGGAGATGTCCGGCTATCAGCAGTTGAATGTCGAGGTATACGGTGGAGCAATCTTAAATACCTGGTTAGACCGTCCGCTTGGAATTGCAGGAAAAGTGGCACTTGCAAGTGACGAGGTATTTGCACCGCGGATTGTGCATTTTTCCTCGGAATGCCCGGTTGCGGTCATACCGAATATTGCGATCCATATGAACCCGGCATTAAATAAAGGCGTAGAACTGAATAAACAAAAGGATATGATACCGATCGTCGGTATTGCCGGAGAAGAGATGCAGAAAAAAGATTTCTTCTATGAATATTTAGCGAAAGAATTACAGTTATCAAAAGAGGAGATATTGGATTTTGACCTGTATCTGTATAATACGGAAATGCCGGAAACCGTTGGCATGGGAAAAGAACTGATCTCAGCTCCAAGACTGGATAACCTGACTTCCGTACAGGCATTGTTAGACGGGATCATAACGGGTGAGCGTGAGGACGGCATCAATCTGATCGCATTATTTGACCATGAAGAGATCGGAAGCAGAACGAAACAGGGTGCAGGCTCGATGCTGCTTCGTGATGTCGTAGAAAAAATACAGATTTCACTTGGCAGAGATGCATGCCAGGTAAAAGAAGCACTTTACCAGAGTATGCTGCTGTCCGTGGATGTGGCACATGCCATGCATCCAAACCAGAACCAGAAAGCAGATGTGACGAATCAGCCGGTATTGAACCGGGGATTTTGTATCAAAGAATCCGGTAACCAGTCCTATGCGACAGATTGTGAAATGGTTGCCATTGTAGAACAGATCTGTAAAAAAGAAGGGATTGCTTATCAGAAATATGCAAATCGTTCCGATATTGCAGGAGGAAGTACGCTTGGAGCCATTGCAGGAAGCCTGATGCCGGTACAGACCGTAGATATCGGAGTTCCAATCCTTGCAATGCATTCTGCAAGGGAGTTGATGGGAGCAGATGATATGGCAGCTTTGAGCCGTTTTGTAGGTAGTTATTTTTCAATCTGAGAATACAGGAGGTAAAGCGTGGAGCTGTGGAAAAAATGCAGGATAGGTATTCTGTTTTTAGCAATGCTCTGTCTGATAACGGGATGCAGTCCGGTTGACTGGAAAACAGCAGCGGATACCATCACAGAGCAGGCATCCAAAGAGATCAAAAAACCGGAAGAAGTAGAGAGTATTTCGACGGAAGCCTATGCATATCAGACACTGGATGAAAAGACGAAGAAAGTCTATGATGAGGTACTGGATGCAATTTTAAAAAATAAAGAAAGTGTGGCAGTATCGACAACCGAACAGGAAGTTTTAGACAATGCCTATAATGCGGTAAATGCAGACTACGGCGGTCTGTTTTGGGTATCCGGATATATGTATACCCAGCATAGCAGAGGGGATAATATCATAGGCATGGATTTTTCACCAAGCTACACGATGGAGCAGAGTAAGCGGGAAGAGATCCAGGCGCAGATCGACAGCCGCGTGGAGGAGCTGCTTACCGGTATTCCAACGGAGGCTTCCGATTATAAAAAAGTAAAGTATGTGTTTGAAACGCTGATCGAACAGGTGGATTACAATCCGGATGCAGAGAATAATCAGAATATCATCAGCGTATTTTTAAATGGGGAAACGGTCTGCCAGGGATATGCCTGTGCAACGCAGTATCTGTTACGTCTGTTGAATATCCAATGTGCGATCGTGACAGGAAAAGCCGATGGAGATGCCCATGCATGGAATCTTGTGCGGATGGACGGAGATTATTATTATTTAGATACCACCTGGGGCAATTCCCGTTATTATGGAAAAGACCGTTCGGCAGAAAAATATGTCAATTACAATTATTTAGGGATCACGAGTGAGGAGATCAGCATTTCCCATCAAGCGGATACCATCTATACGCTGCCGGAATGTACGGCGACAGCAGACAATTATTATGTACATGAGGGACTTTATTTTGGGCAATGGGACCCGGATGCGATCGGAGAAAAATATGCTGCGGCATGGGAGAACGGACAAAAGAAGGTGTCAGTGAAGTTTGCGACACCGGAGCTTTATGAGCAGGCAGTACAGTTTTTTATCCATGATGAAAAAATTTCAAATTACTGTGACGGAATC
>ERZ779888.417-NODE-417-length-52573-cov-4.862466_pt1 | contig 52573 bp, 32 predicted proteins | sample MGYA00511245_ERZ779888 | MGnify/ENA primary metagenome ERZ779888 (study PRJEB29588, sample SAMEA2155255) | human gut metagenome | biome: human gut; feature: human-associated habitat; material: faeces | place: Denmark | collected 2008/2010 ...
CCCACCCGCCCGATAGAGTGAAAAGAGAAAGGTGAATAGTTATGGATAACCTTATAAAGCCTTCCCCTTGGGGGAAGGTTTCGGCTTTGCCGACGGATGAGGGGGTAGATAAAGAAATAAACTTCTGTCGTGCGATATGCTTATACAAGCAGTATACCTATTGCGTAACGGGATGCAACGCCCCACGTTGCCGCATAACGTTTGGTCGGATAACGTCCCACGTTGCTATAAAAAAAGTTAGGTCTTGACAGAATTGTTGCGTTGTGTTATTCTAAGAATAACGATGTGGTTATTCTGTCCGAATGCCCTTTGAACTTGAAAATAAACATGGAGGTTTATATGAAAAAGAACGTACTGAAAATACTTCTTGCGCTCGTTATGGTCGCGTTGGTTTTCGCTATGGTTGCTTGTAACGGCGGCGGTAACAACACTAACAACGGCGGTAACACGACGAAAGATTGCGGCGACGGTAAACACGTAGACGCAAATAACGACGGCAAGTGCGACAAGTGCGGAAAGGACATGCCTAAAACCGAAGAAAAAGTAAGTTTGGATACCGAACTTAAAAAACTTATCGGTCAAGTAGGTCCGTACGTCGACACGCTTAAGGAAGTTAAGAAAGACAGCAAAGTCGGTATCGACGTAGGTTTGGGTGCATACTATAGTTACACCGGAACGAACGCTGCCGCAGGCAACTTCAAACTTAACGTTAAAGGTAACTTAAGCGCAAACGATCCGCAAGCGGAAATCGGTTTGACTTTGAACGGTCAAAACGCTAAAGACGACGGCGAAGATTACTTCAAACTCGGCTACAAAGGCGGAAAAATCTACATTACCGAAGCGCTTAACAAGATTAACAACAAGAACGGTTCTACCGTAGAAGCAAACAAAATGGCTATGAACGTAGCCGCTATCGAAGACGGCATCAAGAACGTGGCAGGCGTAGGTATGGAATACCTTGCTTATCTCGGCGGACTCGACGCTCTTAAAAATCTCGATCTCGTAGGCCTTATCGATAGTCTTGGCGAGCAGATCGGCGGATTTGACGCTCTCAGCGGCTTCATTAAGCCTAATACGACCGCGACTGCTACCGAATTCACCATCGACGAAGAAGGCGTAAAAGGTATTCTCGGTCTTCTGTCCGTTGCAGGTATCAATCTCGAAAGTTATTCCGGAACGATCGACACTGTTCTCGACTACGCTGACAGAGTTCTCGGTTTCTCGCAAAGCATCTTCGGTCTCGAAGAAGGCGAAAAACTCACCTACGCTTTGATTATGAGCAACTATTTGCCCTCCCTTACCATCAGAGCGAACTACGAAGGCGAAGCGCTTAACTCTATCGATATCGCTATCGCTATGAACAAAATCAACTTCGAATTCGGTTTGAGCGTTAAACTCGCTACGTTCGGAATCGACAAAACCGTTTCCATCTCCGGTACCGGCACCGAAAAAGACATCGCCGGCGCTATCAACGTTAATCTCGGAAGAAAAGGTCTTGAAGGCGTACTCGAATACGTAATCAATACCGGCGACGCTCTCGCTAAAGACGGCAACACCGTAGCAAGCGCACGTCTTACCGTTAACGGACAAGAAGCCGTTAAAGCAATGTTTGACGGACAAAAAGTATATATGGATGCAAGCAAAGCGTTCGAAGCAATCGGCGCTACCGCTCCTGCGGATACGAAACTCACCTATAAGAGCGACTTCGCTTGGGAATTCTATGCCGACGGAGATAAAACGAAAGAACCCGAATATACCGCAACGAGCCTTGTAGACGCTCTCAACCATGGTTTGAAAGGTATTAAGTATACCGAACCCGTCAAAAAAGACAATAAAGACGACAAACAAGAACCGAAGGACCCTGCGGCAGGAATCTTTACCACTATTTACAACATTCTTGTCGGAAAAGATAATAAATGGACGGGGGAAGCCCCTGCTACTTTGGGCGACGTAATCGAACTTCTCGACAAGAAGATCGGTTCCGGTCACGCGAACGGTTCTTTCCTTAAATTCGCCCTTGTAGACGCCAACGGTAAAGCGCTCGACATCGGAGATATCGGAGCAAACATCGTTAAGATTCACAACGACAACAAAGCGAAACTTACGGAGTCCGTAAATGCCGAAGGCACCGAAGCAGGCGCTACGCTTATCGGTAAAACCGAAGGAGAAACGAAAGCGACCGACCTCGTTGACTACGTTGCTTCCTTCATCAAATTGCCGAAAATCGAAGCCGGTGCATTCGTTATAGAAAACGACGCATTCGTACCTGCCGAAATCGACAAAGATATGATCGGTAATTATATCGAACTCGCATTCGGACTTTATCCGGCAGACGGACAATTCGCCGATTACGTTAATATCGGTATCATTGAAAAGATTGTCGGAGTTGATTATGAATACATTCTCAATAACGGTATCTACGCTTACGCTAAGTACGAAAAAGGAGCGGGACTTAAAGGTTCTATCGGTTTGAGAGCAACCAAAGACGACGCTGAAGGATACGTTGAAATCGGCGCTTCCATCGGTCTCGTTAACTCTTCCAACGCTGACCTTTGCACTATGCCCGAATCTTTCGACGGAGCGGAAGACTTCTTCGGAATTAAAGAAGGAACCGAAGAGACCGCAAAAGATCACTACGTAGTATTCGATCTCGCGTGGAAATATCTCGACGCTCTCCTTGCTTACAAGAAAGCGTAATTAAAATGCGAATTGCTGCTTGAAAAAGCAGTGGACACAAAACAACGAATAAAAAGGCGCTCTTCGGAGCGTCTTTTTATTTGCGTAAAATTGTTAAAATAAAGCCTTCCCGGTTTCGGGAAGGCTTGCGTTTGATAGATACGTGTTAAGGATTATATCTTTTTCAAATAATCTCTTACCTTTTCCATACACGCAGGGGTGGTTTTGTGCTTGGGAAGCAGGTGGAAGCAGTGGATATCTTTTTCGTCGGTTGCGATGAAAGTTTCTACGCTTACGCCCGACGAGATAAGTTTTTCCTGCATAAGTTCGCCTTGTCCGCCGCAAAAATCGTCGTGTGTAGAATATACGAGCAAAGACTTAGGGAAAGTTTCGTTTACGTAGGGGATAAGGTCGGTGTAGACGAAGTTGGGGTGCTTGTCTACGACTTTGATATCGCATTTTTCGCCCATCAGCGCGTCGGCTATGGACGCGGCGATATTAAGCGGCGTTTTTCTTTTTAATATGTCTCCGAGCCTGTACGCTCCGCAAAAACCCATAAACGCCGTCGGTTTTACGAGCGGTTCGGCTACGCCGAGAAGTTTTCTGTATTCTTCGTTTACGCAAGCAAGAACCGCGCTCGCCGCATAAAATGCGCCTGCAGAATCGCCCGTAAAGACGATTTTGTTTAAGTCGAGAGAATATTCGTCGGCGAGAGAAGGGAGTTTGTTAATCGCGTTTACGACGTCGTAGCAGCCGTTCGGCAGGGGATAATCAGGCGCGGTGCGGTAGTTGATGTTGTACACGAAGTACCCGAGTCGCGCGTATTCCGAGCAAATCGCTCTTCTGTGGCGTTTATCGCCCTTAACGAAACCGCCGCCGTGCACGTTTACCACAATCGGGCGTTTACCGGTCCCGTTCGTTAAATACAGTAAGTCGGCTCGTGTAAAGTTGCCGAATTTTTCGTCGTAAACGAAGTTCTTAACTCTCGTTACGTCCGGATATTTTTTGTAATTTCTCGGGTAATGCATTACCAGGTCGCTGATCTTAAAGAAAACGCACGCTTTATTCATTTTTATCTCCGTATACTGTAAAGAAGTGGTATATATTCATATCGGAAGGGATTTCCTTTCCGTGTGTTCCTAAGAGAAAACCGCCTATTCTGTGCGCTCCGTGGTCGGGTGAAAACGTGACGAGAGCGGTTTTTCCGGCGTAATATTTTTTTACCGCGTCATTGATTTTTTCGTACGAAGCGACGTACCGTTTCGCCGCGCGACGGCAAAAATAAGAACGCGGATAAGTGACGTGGAGCATATCGTCGTATTCCTGATTATATACTTCGATCACGTCGTATTCGTCGCTTTTAATCAGTTCTATAGCCTTATTTACCGAACTTTCGTCGCTGTCGGTAATAAAATAATCGATTTTTCTGTCGGCAAAAATGCGCGGTATGCTTTGCCCCGCCTTCGATACGAGCGCAACTTTTTTCCCCGCGCGCGCCCACGCGTCGAACAGCGTGTCGATTTTTAGCACGGGTTTTTCGTACTTGTTTATTCCGTGCACCGACGGATCCGCACCGGTAAACATCGTCGCAAAACAAACGGGAGTTTTGGGCGGAACAGCGGTCAGAAATCCGATTCTGAGATCGGTAAGACAGTCAAGCGGCGCAAAAATCTTTTTTCGATACAGATTGTAAAACTCGCACCCTATCGCGTCAGGGTTGAAAATAACAAGTTTGTCCACGGTTTCTTTTCCCGTCTTGTTTTTAACAAGTTCAAGTATTTCGTTTACCCGAACTCCGTCGGCTTTTTCCGGTTTTTCCGCTTCGCTTACGTCCGCAATAGTGCATGCAAAACGGGTAAGGGGAATTTCGTTAAATTTCTTCTCTTTCATATTCATATATCCTTTATATTCGCTCGCGCGAAAAATTATATCAAATAAACTCTCGCTTCGTACGGACGAAGAGTAACAAGTTCGTTCTTGTCCGCAACGGGGTAGTTGCTTAAAGAAAGTTCGCCTTTCGTTAAATCGATTCCGCAAGGAACTTTAATCTTGGTGCCCGTTTCGGAAAAGTTAATCGCGACAAAAAGTTTTTTCCCTTGATAGTTTCTTTCGAAAACGAAAAGTTTTTTACTGTTTTTATAATATAACCGAAAATCGCCGTATATGACAATCGGATTTTCTTTGCGGAACGATATTAACTTTTTATAGAAGTTAAGGATACTGTTTTCGTCGTTAAGGGCGTCCGAAACGTTGATTTCCTTGTAGTTTTTATTCACGACGAACCAAGGCTTACCCGTGGTAAAACCTGCGTTTTCGCTATCGTCCCATTGCATACAGGTACGGGCGTTGTCGCGAGCGGCGATACGTGCGAGTTTCATAAGCCGCTCGTCGCTGAGTCCGAATTTTTTGAAAAGGTTATAGCAAGCGTGCGTGTTGACGTCCGGGTAGTCTTCGAGTTTTTCCAGCGGACAGTTAAGCATACCGATTTCTTGTCCTTGATAAATGAACGGCGTTCCGCTTTGCAAAAAGTACATTGCCGCAAGAGCCTTGCCGCTTTCCACGCGGAATTTTTCGCTGCCGTAGCGAGAGATTATGCGCGGTTGGTCGTGGTTTTCGATATACAGCGCGTTCCAGGCTTTGCCGTAGAGTTTTGTTTGCCAAGCGTTGTACACCCTTTTGAGTTTTCTCAGGTTAAACCCGGTATGAACCCAACTAAAAAGGAAACAGTCCGCTTCCATATGTTGGAAATGGAACATCATATTGAGTTCCTGCTTGTCGTAGGCGATGTATTTTAGGGCGGTTTTCGGCGTCATCATAGGCGCTTCGCCGATTGTTACGGCATTATATTCGCTCCATACCGACTTGAATTCGTTGAGAAACTCGTGAATTCTCGGACCGTTTTTGTAGTGTTCCATACCGCGCGCCGCAGGCATAAGGGGAAAACCGTTCGGCAAGCCTTCGCGTTTGCTGATAAAGGTGATGACGTCTTCGCGGAAACCGTCCACGCCCATATCCAGCCAGAACCGCATAATCTGCTTGACTTCTTCTCTGACGGCAGGGTTGTCCATATTAAGATCGGGTTGTTCCACCGCAAAAAGATGCAGATAATATTCGCCCCTTACTTCGTCGTATTGCCAGCCGTCGCCGGGGAACGTGCTCGTCCAGTTGTTGGGGAATTTTTTACCGTCTTTCCCTTTGCCTTTGCGCCAGATATAATAGTCCTTGTAAGGATTGTCTTCGCCGCCGAGCCTGCTTTTAAGAAACCATTCGTGCTTGTTGCTCGTGTGGTTGATCACCAAATCCATAATAACGTACATTCCGAGCGAATGTGCCTTTTCGAGTACCCGTTTGAAGTCTTCGAGAGTACCATACTCGGGATTTATGTTCTTGTAATCGGATATGTCGTAGCCGTAATCTTTTTGCGGAGACGGGTATAAAGGAGAGAACCATATCGCGTCCGCGCCGAGACTTTTTATGTATTCAAGTTTGGAATAAATACCGATAAGATCGCCTATTCCGTCACCGTTTCCGTCGCAAAAACTGCGCGGCCAAATCTGATAAACGACCATTTCTTTCCATTGCTTCGTGTTCATTTTTTTTCTCCTTGTTTTACGGATTTTTTTGCATTTTTCGATCGGTAAAACCGCTATCAGAAAAAATTTTAACACGCATACCGTTTTTTTTCAAGAGAGAGAAAGGTTTTTTATGCGCGTATCTGCAATTTTCTTTGTTTCTTTCGTTTTTTTCGTTCGAAATCGCTTAATCGGAAATAACTTTGCCGCGGTGGCGCAAATTATTGCGGACGATTGACGAGCGGACGATTGACAAAAAGAGTAAAGTATATATATAATATATATAATTATGCGCTTGCGGACGTGCGCAAATCGTGCGCGCAGGTGTAAATTCGTTTAAGGGAGTTGTCCGATGAAAAAAGCGCTGCGTATATTCTTAACGATCGTTTCGGTAATCTTGCTCGTTACCGTTTTTACGGCGTGCAAAACGACGCCGTCCACGAATCCCGACGAAGAAGAAAAACCCGAAGAAACCTGCACTCACGCTTGGATGAAAGAAAGCACAGTTGCCGGCACTTGCATAGCGAAAGGTTACGAAAGGTACGTCTGCACTTTGTGCGGAGCGACGAAGAACGAAGAAACCACGCTCGGCACTCATTCGTACGCAAATCACGTCTGCACGTATTGCGGCGCAAGACAGGCAGGCGAAAGCGTCTACACTTCGGGCGACGTCAAAGTTTATATCTATACCGCTTCCGCAGGTATTTCCGGGGACAAAACCTACCTTATGGTAATAGACGGAAAGGGCGCGACCGCCGACTATGCCGCAGGCAGGCAGCCTTGGGCAAGTTACGTTTCTTCGGTTAAAGAACTCGTAGTAATAAGCGGCGTAACCAAAGTAGGCAACAACGTTTTAAGCGGAGCGAGTATCCTTAAGACGATTACTTTGCCCGACACATGCACGGAGATAGGGGACGGAGCGTTTTCCGACTGCGTAGCGCTCGACGAGTTTAATTCCGGCGAAGGTATCGAGCGCGTCGGCGCAAGGGCGTTTTCCGGTTGTGCGGAAACGAGAGAACTTCATTTCCCGGCAAGCGCGGTTAAGTTCGGCGACGGCGCGTTTTTCGGTTGCGACAAACTGAGAACTCTCTCGATAGGACTGCCGTCAGACGTAAACGACGAAGAACCGTTTTTCGGAAAAGCGTTCGGCGAAGGGGAAGGAAAACAGAGTTTCTCGTTCGACGAAAACGGTCGTAAATATTCCTACGCCGTGCCTGAATCGCTGATTTATCTCGAAATAAAAGGCGACGGAAAAATCGCGCGCAACACGTTTCAGGGTTGCACCGGAATAAAAAGAATTACTTTTTCCGGCGGAATAACGGAAATCGAAAAAGAAGCGTTCCGCGGTTGCGAAGAACTCAGAGAGTTTGTTTTCGGCGAAAAATCGCAAGAAACATTGACAAAAATCGACAAATACGCGTTTGAAGGGTGTAAGTTACTCGGTGCAGAACCCGAAAAAAAGGACGAAGTTTTCATGCAGTTTACGTTGCCGAAATCGCTTGTAACCATCGAAGATTTTGCGTTCAAAAACTGTATCGGAATGGAAAGCGCCGATCTGTCTCGGACGGCGGTGACGATTTTACCTCGCGGAGCGTTCTTGGGTTGCACCGCTTTGAAAAATATAAATCTTCCCGACGGTTTAACCACGATCGGAGCGGAAACGTTCGAGTACGCGGGACTTGAAGAAATCAAAATCGGTAAAAACGTGGACGGTATCGGCGCTAACGCGTTTAAGGACTGTTCGCGACTCAGAGAAATTTATATCGACAGCGAAACGATATGTTTGAGATCGGAAGACGACGCGAGCAAACTTTTCGCCGCAAGCAGAGAGTGCGTTTACGTCGCGAAAGACATAGGCAGTAAGGCGTGGATAACGAAAAACGCGCCGAAAGGTTTTATCGGAGCGAATTGCAGATACAGTAAATACGACGAAAACACCGGATACCACGTCTGGATGTGCAGTTAAAAAAAATAACGATAAAAAAACAAACAAGATAATAGTCAATTCATACGGAGGAAGGACAAAACAATGCGAAAAGAGAATCCGACCCCTGATTTTATCGCCGCAGAGCACGCGGTAATGAAATACTGGGAAGACAACAAATGTTTTGAAAAACTGGTTAAACAGAACGAGAACGGCGAAAGGTTCAGATTTTTGGACGGACCGATTACCGCCAACAATGCTATGGGTATACACCACGCCTGGGGCAGAACGCTTAAGGACACGTTTATCCGTTACAACGCAATGCACGGCAAGAGTTGCCAGTATCAGAACGGTTTCGACTCGCAGGGATTGTGGGTAGAAGTAGAAACGGAAAAAGAAATCGGAACGAAAGACAAACGCGACATAATCGAATACGGAATGGACAAGTTCACCGAAAAATGTATGGAGCGCGTAAGAAAGTTTTCGGGAGTAATAACCGAGCAAAGCAAGCGTCTGGGACAGTGGATGGACTGGGAACACAGTTATTTTACCAACACCGACCTAAACATAACGAGCATCTGGTATTTTCTTAAAGTTTGCCACGAAAAAGGTTATCTCGTAAAAAGCCATCGTCCGATGCCCTGGTGTCCGCGTTGCGGAACAAGCCTCAGCGAGCACGAAATGAGCGGTAGTTATAAAGACGTAAAGCACACGTCCATTTACGGCAAACTCGAAATAAAAGGCACGAACGACAAAATCCTCGTCTGGACGACTACGCCCTGGACGCTTACGAGCAACGTTGCTCTCGCGGTTAACCCCGATATTGATTACGTCAGAGTAAAAGTAAAAAGCGACGAAAAAACGCTTATTTTAGGCAAAGACGCACTTAAAAAACTTAAAGGCGACGTTATCGAAGTTTTGGACGAATTTAAGGGTAAAGAACTTTTAGGCAAAGAATACGTTACCGTTTTCCCGGAATTCGACGTGCAAAACTTCACGCATAAAATCGTTCCGTGGGAAGACGTAGACGCTACCGAAGGCGTAGGCGTGGTTCACATCGCTCCCGGTTGCGGCGCGGAAGACTTCGAACTCGGCAAGAGAGAAAACCTGCCGGCTATTTGCCCTATCGACGACGAAGGGATTATAACCGAAGGGTTCGGCGTGCTTACCGGAATGAGAACCAGCGAAGTGCTGGATACCGTCGTTAAGATAATGACGGAAAGGAACACGCTTTATCGCACGGAAGAAATCGAGCATAGTTATCCGCATTGCTGGAGATGCAAACACGAAGTCGTGTTCAAACTCGTAGACGAATGGAGCATTGCGACCGCCGAGTTAAAATCGTCGCTTATCGCCGCGGCGAACACCGTTAAGTGGGAACCCGACTTTGCCGGCAAGAGAATGGTCGACTGGCTGAACAATATGGGCGACTGGAACATTTCGAGAAAGCGTTTTTACGGACTTCCGCTCCCGTTCTATCCGTGTAAAAAATGCGGACGTCTGACCGTAGTGGGGAGCAAAGAAGAACTGCTCGAACTGAGCGAAAATCATTCTTTGGACGGAGTTCCTCATCTGCACAGACCCTATATAGATACGGTTAAAATCCGTTGTCCGAAATGCGGCGGACTCGTAGAAAGAGTTCCCGAAGTAGGCGACTGCTGGCTCGACGCCGGTATCACGCCGTTCAGCACGAAAAAATATTTTTCCGACAAGGATTACTTTAATAAGAACTTCCCGAGCGAACTCGTAATCGAGATGAAAGAACAAATCAGACTTTGGTTCTATTCGTTGCTGTTTATGAGCGTGGTTCTTACCGGAAAAGCGCCGTACGAACACGTCGTTACGCACTCGTCGGTTATTCAGGAAGACGGCACGAAGTTCAGCAAAACCGGCAAAATGATTAAGTTTGACGAAGCGGCGGAAAAGATGGGAGCGGACGCTATCCGTTATCTCTATTGTTCCGCGCCGGTCACCGGCGACGTTCGTTTCGGGTACAACCTTACCGACGAAACGAGAAGAAAGATAATCGCTTTCTGGAACGTTTACGTGTTCTTTAACCTTTACGCTAGTCTGGACAATCCCGATATCGCTTCGCATAAAGTCGATTTCGACACGCTTACGCACAGCGATAAGTGGTTGCTCGCAAGGACGAATCAGTTTCTGAAAGCGGCGGTAAACGGTATGGAAACGTACAGAACGGCGGCGGTTATGAAAGAATTCGAAAGTTTCACCGACGACGTAAGCAACTGGTATATCCGTATTAACCGTAAGAGATTCTGGAAATCCACGGACAAAAAAGACCAAATGAACGCATACTGGTGCTTGTACAACGCGATAAAAACCACTATCGGAGTTATGGCGCCGATACTGCCGTTTATCACGGAATATATCTATCTTAACACGGTTAAAGAAATCGAAAAAGACGCGCCGATAAGCGTACACCTTACGAAGTATCCTACCGAGATAGAAACCCCGGACTTCGGCGACGTTCTGGGCGAAACTGAAACCGCGAGAAGGGTTATTGCGGCGGCGCAAAGAATGAGAAACGAAGCGCAAATCAAGGTTAAACAACCCTTGTCCGCATTGTATATCACGGCAAGCGACGACGTTAAGAAAGAAATTTTGCCTTTGGCGGACGTTATTAAGGAAGAACTTAACGTAAAAGAACTTAAATTTGCGGACGAAAGCGAGTTTAACGAAAATTACTTTACGGTAAACTTCCGCGTTGCCGGAGCGAAACTCAAAGGCGAAGCGCAAAAACTGAAAAAACTCGTCGATTCGCTCGATTCCGAAGGAATGGCAAAACTCGGAGAAGGCTACGCTAAAGGTTCGGTAAGCGTAGGAGAGTTCGAAAATCTCGAAAGCGCAATGTTCGATAAACACGACAGACCGAAAGAAGGGTTTGCCGTGGACAGCGAAGGCGGAATTACCCTTGCTCTCGATAAACGGCTTACCAAAGACCTGCTCGACGAAGGATTCGTCAGAGAAACCATAAGAAAAATTCAGGTTATGCGTAAAGACGCCGGATTTGCGGTAGAACAAAGAATAATCGCCGATATTCGTTGCGAAGACGAAGACGGAAAGAAAGCGATCGAAGAATACGCAGACAAAATCAAAGCGGATATCCTTTGTACCGAACTGAAAGATATTCCGTCGCCGAAATGCGAAGAAAGTTGCGAAATCAGCGGACATAACTTAAAAATCGGAATAGCGCTTTGCTAAGTAGCCGACCAAACGTTATGCGGAAATTTACTCGCGGTCAGCGAAACCGCTGACACACGGATAAATTTTTAATCCGCATAAGTCCGACTTATAAGGGAGAGAAAAGAAATAAAAGGAGAAAAAAGAAAAAATGCTTAAAGACGTAATAAGAAGTGACTTTATGAACGCGAGAAAAGTAGGCGATCACGCTACGAAAGACGCGTTGGAAGCGATAATAGCGGATATGCTTAAAAGAGAAAAATCCGAAGTCGGACACGTCGTTACCGATGCGGAAGTTATCGACGGAATATCCAAAGAAATAAAAGTTCAAAAGGAAGTTATCGAGTTTTGCAAAGACAAGGCGAAAGAAAAAGCGGAAGAAGCGGCAGGCAAAATTGCGATTTTGACGAAGTATCTTCCTAAACAACTTACCGAAGAAGAAGTTCTTAAACTTATCGAAGAAGCGGACACGTTTGTCGACGCGTCGCCGAAGACCAAAGGTATGATAATCAAGGCGGTTATGCCGAAGATTGCCGGCAAGTTCGATAAGGCGCTCGTAAACGGTTTGGTAGAAAAACATCTCGCTAATAAATAATGAAAGAATACGAAGCCATAGTCGTCGGAGGCGGACACGCAGGGATAGAAAGCGCGTTTGCGTTGGCGAAAAAAGGACATAAAACTTTGCTTATAAGCCTGACGCTCAACGCGTTGGGCTTTATGCCGTGCAACCCTAATATCGGCGGAACGGCGAAAGGACACATCGTACGGGAAATAGACGCGCTCGGCGGACAAATGGGTATCGTCGCAGACCAAGCGACTATTCAGACCCGTATGCTTAACTTAGGCAACGGCGCGGCGGTTCATTCTCTCAGGAATCAGGTGGATAAAGATAAATACCACCGCCTGATGAAACACCGTATCGAACAACAGGACAATCTCGACGTCATCGAAGGAGAAGTAGTCGAACTCGTTTTCGATAACGGTTTCGTTACCGGGTTAAAAACCGCAGTCGGCGACGAATACAAAGCGAAAGCGGTCGTGCTTGCGTGCGGCGTTTATCTCGACAGCAAAATAATCATCGGCGAATACAGCAAAAAGTGCGGACCGAGCGGATATCAGAACGCAACGAGTTTGGGTGCCTTTTTAGCGAACAACGGATTCCCTATGCGGAGATTTAAGACAGGCACGCCTATGCGCGTTCTCAGAGAAAGTCTTGACTATACCAAGATGACCGTTCAAAAAGGCGACGACGGAATTTATCCGTTCAGCGAAATGACGGAGAAAAAGGTAAAGAACGACGAAGTTTGCTACCTTACCTACACAAATCCCGAAACGCACAAAATCATACTCGACAATCTCGACAGAAGTCCGCTTTATAACGGTACGATAACGAGTACCGGACCTAGATATTGTCCGTCGATAGAAACCAAAGTCGTGCGGTTTGCCGACAAGGACAGACATCAGATTTTTATCGAGCCCGAAGGGGAAGACAACGACGAAATGTACGTTCAGGGACTTTCTACCTCCCTTCCGTTCGACGTTCAGGAAAAAATGCTTCATAGCGTTGCCGGACTGGAAAACGCAAAAATAATGCGGTACGGTTATGCGATCGAATACGATTGCCTTGACCCGAAAGCGCTTTTGCCCACGCTCGGGACGAAACTAGTTAAAGGTCTTTACTGCGCCGGGCAAATAAACGGCAGCAGCGGATACGAAGAAGCGGGCGGACAAGGTTTGCTTGCCGGTATAAACGCCGCGTTGTTCCTTGAAGGAAGAGAAGAACTCGTGCTTACGCGCGACAATTCGTACATAGGCGTTTTGGTAGACGATCTCGTGACGAAAGGAACGGAAGAGCCATACAGAATGATGACTTCGAGAGCGGAGTACAGGCTTAAACTAAGACAAGACAACGCCGATATGCGACTTACCGAAATCGGCAGAGAAATCGGACTTGTAGACGACGAAAGATACGCTAAGTTTTTAGAGAAAAAGCGCAAAAAAGAAGAACTTTTCGCCGAACTTAAAAAGCATTATACCGCCGAACAGGTAAGAGCGGCGTTTGAAAAACGATCCGAGCCCGTACCCGAAAGGGGGATAAGCGGCGAAGAAATACTGCGCAGATCCACGCTCGACGGAGATACGCTCGTCGAAATAGACGACAGGTTCTCAGAATACGGATTTTTGCTTAAACAGGTAGAAACCGAGATAAAATACGCAGGGTATTTAGCCAAACAAGAACAGGCGATAAAAGAAATGCGCAAAATGGAAAAACGCGTTTTGCCTGCGGATACCGATTACGACGCTATCGAAGGGTTAAGAAACGAAGCGAGAGAAAAACTCAAAGAAATTCGACCGATAAACCTTGCGCAAGCGTCGAGAATAAGCGGCGTCAATCCTGCCGACGTAGTCGTTTTAATGATCTATTTAGAGAATAAAAAGAAATAAAACCGTTTTCTATATAGCGAAAAGCACCCCGAAAAGGGTGCTTTTTTGTCGTAAAAAAACCTTTTTATTCGTAAATATCGTAGGGCGTGGCAAGGTAAGACCTGTTTTGCGGATAGTCGAAAGGTATACCGTTGTCGTAAGCGAATTTGCAAATATCGGAGAACCAAACTTTAGCGGCGTCGGAAACTTTCGTTCCGTCGTAGTAGTTCGTTTCGTGTCCGAACACGAGATAAGCGGAAAGCGTTCCGGCAAAATCGGGCGAAGTGAACCGTCTTTCGAGTTCTTTATAGATGGTGTCTTCGGTAGGAAGTTTGTAGGTGTTCGTAAACTTATAGTTCGGAGTAAACCAGTCTATTCTGAGGTCCGTTCCTACGAAAGTTAAACCGTTTTTGTGGTCGGTTATGTAATCGTGGTTGAAAATATAAGTGTGTTGCGGTTGCGTCAGATAATATGATCTGTACGCGTGGTCGGAAGAAAGAAAACCGAGTGCGCCGCAAGTAGCGTCGCGCATACCTTTCATCGCTTCTTCCGTGCCTTGCCAGTAGTGAAGTCTGGGCATTCTGTCGATCGCCAGGGAAGTTCCCGTTACGCGGACGGCTTCTTTGACGAACTTGTTCCACGCGTCGAAACCTTGTTCGTAAGTGGCGTTGTTAAACCGTTCTTTGTGAGAAGTAGAATGTAAACCGAGTTTTAACCAACTGCAGTTCGCTCTGAAGTCCGCCTTGTACTTGTCGGAAACCTTGTCGATAACGTCGTTATAGGTGTAAAGGCTGAATTTTGCGCCGTATTTGTCGTGTAATTCTTTCAAATAAGCAAAAAACGGTTCTTCGAAAATCGTTTTATACTGTGCGTCGACAGTAAGATGTTTAAGCGATTTCATCGTGTCGTCGAAAGAAAAATGGAAATAACTCGAATCGTTGACCAAAATTTCCGCTTTTTCTTCTTTCTTCGTTTCGCCGTTATTATCGGAATTCGGATCTTTTTCGGGTTTGCAACCGAAAGCAATCGCCGCGACGAAAATAATCGTCAAAAGTACGCAAATAAGTTTTATCGATTTTTTTAACATAAATCCCTCCGCTTCATAAATTGCGTAAGGAATCTTAAAACCTTTTCCCACGCTTTTAAGCAAAAGAATTATATATAACGCGAACTAAAATGTCAACTTGAAAACGCCTTTTTTCCTATTTTTTTCAATTTTTACAGCCGGTAAACGATTTTGTAATTTGTTTTGAACGCGCTATAACGAACGCATTTTCGTCAACGGAGCGCGTGACGGTGCTGCCGGCGGCGATAAACGCGCCGTTGCCCACTTCGATAGGTGCGACGAGATTGCAGTTTGCGCCGATAAAAACCTTTTCTCCGACAACGGTGCGGTGTTTCTTTTTTCCGTCGTAGTTGCAAAAAACCGTACCGCAACCGACGTTCGTCGCAGAGCCTATTTCGGCGTCGCCGACGTAAGAATGGTGGGCGGCTTTAACTCCGTCCGCTAAAATACTGTTCTTTATTTCCACGAAATCGCCGATACGGCAGTCTTTCCCTATGCGCGCGTTATTCCTTAAATATGCGTACGGTCCAACCGTCGATCGGTCACCGACGGTCGAATTTTTCAGCGTCGAGGCACGAACCTCGCATCCGTCGCCTACTACCGAGTCGGTAATAACCGAATGTTGACGGATCGACGCTTTTTTGCCGATATAAGAATTTCCGCTTATGGTTACGAAAGGCTCAATAACCGCTTTTGCGCAAATTTTAACGGTAAAATCGATAAAAGTCGAGTCGCTGTTTTCGATGATAACGCCGTTCCTTGCGTGAAAAGCGTTTATCTTTTTTTGAAGAACGGATACAAAATACGAGTGTCTTTCGGGAAGATAAGTTTCGGTTTCTTTAATCCCTACGGAGCGGAGCGTGCCGCAGTAACCGCTTTTGGTAATAAACCCGTTTCCGAGCGAAAAGCCGCAGTTTTCGTTAACGCAAACCTTAGCGAGCGCGCGAAGAACTTTTTCCGTCAAAAGCGGCATATCGTCGTATATCACGCAAAGCACTCCATTATCGTCTTTCGCTTCCGAGCAATCGGACACGTCGCGAACGGACATATTCAGATTTTGCACTTCGGAAATCGACAGTCCGAGCAAACAAACGTCGAATACTTTTTTAACGATACGGTTAATTATCATATACAAACTCCGAAACGGTTTTCATAACGCTTTTTAGGGATTCTTCCGCTAAAAATTCGTCGGCGGATTCGGTCAAAAACCTGATTTTTGGCTCGGTTCCGCTTGCCCTTACGACGTATCTTACGCCGTTTTCCGTCTTGATTATCCCGTTGCCGAACTTTTTTCGGAAAGCGTCCGCCTGAACGGGTGTAACGGTTATTTCCGAAGAACGGAAAGGATACTCGACCACGGTATCGATTTCTTCTATAGGAATTCTACAGTCGGCGGCGGCTGTAAAAAGGGCGGTCATTATGCCGTCGCCTGTATTAAGTACGTCGGAAAAAATAATGTGTCCGCTTTTTTCTCCGCCTAAGTTCAGATCCGACGATTGCATAGAAGAAAAAACTTCCCGGTCGCCGACAGACGAACGAATAAGTTTAATTTTTGCCTCGGAATACGCCTTTTCGACTCCCATATTCGTCATAACGGTACCGCAAACCGCACTGTTTCGCAACTTTCCGTTTTCGTTCATCAGTCGGGATAAACAAAATAGCAAGCGGTCGCCGTCGTAGATTTTACCTTTTTTTATACCGATAACCCGATCCGCGTCGCCGTCGAACGAAAAGACGAAGTCGAATTCGTCGGAAAGAGAAGTAAGACGCGAGGCATAAGTTGAGCCGCAGTTAAGGTTTATTTTAGAGCCTGCGGCTAAGTCGTCGCAGTATGCGACGACGCGCGCGCCTGCGGCGCGGAAAACGGTTGCGGCGAAGCCGCCCGCCGCGCCGTAGGCGCAATCGAGAAGAATTCTCGTATTGTTAATCGCAGGAACGATTTTTGCGTGTTTTAAGTAAATTTCTTTGGCGTCGGGATAGATTAACTCGCCGTGTTTTTGTAATAAAACGGGCGGTTCCGTGATATATTTTTCAATTAGATTTTCCGTATATTCGTCTATTTTCGCACCGCTTGCGGAAAAGAATTTTATACCGTTGTATTCGGGCGGATTATGGCTCGCCGTAATCATTATTCCGTAGTCGCACCCTAATTCTCTCGTGCATAAAGCAAGGCACGGCGAAGGAACGATTCCGAGAACAGCCACTGTTATTCCGCGTTTCGTTAAGGCGGCGGCAAGAGTTTTTTCAATGAAAAAACCGCTTGTACGAGTATCTCGCCCGACTGCGACGAAGGAGCAGTCGGGCAGAGCGGACGTTGCGTCCGCAACTTTTTCAAGAAATTCCGTTGTAAAAAAAACACCGCGTCGGCGAATACCGTCCGTACCGAAATATACCATCGGTAAAGTATATTCGCTAAGCGGTCGGTTGGTGAACGAAAATTACAGGTGAAATACTTTTTTCAGTTCTTGCTTTATCATCGTAAAATGCGTGCAAAGCGTTGCGATAAAAATCAGTCCGCTGAATGCGGTCGCAACGATGCAGGGAATTTTCACCGAAAGATCGAAAACGTACGCGCACGCGCAAGGGATCCCCCCCAAAAGGCATAGAAGCAAGAGAGTGGCGATGTACTTCGACGATTCCTGTTTTTTCTTAAAGACGAAAATAAGCATCAGTACGTCGCTTACGATATAAACCGCCGGAAGCCAGGATATAAAAATCCAGTGATTGCCGCCCACGGCTAGTTTAATTACGGCAAAAACCACCGTCAGCATAAGCGTTTGCCCGAGAATTTGTTTGTGTAAACCTCGTTTCGCAACGAACGTTACGCTTATAAAGAAATAAACGTAAATAAAGGAAATCAAAACGGGAAAACACCACAGTCTGCGCGGATCAAGCACGAAATTAAGGGTAATCGTAATAACGTTGACGATAACTGCAAAAATAAGGTAGGCAAGTTTGAACTTGCCGATAATAATCCGTTTCGTTGCCGGCGTAGGAAAAGCGACTTCGCCGTCCGATTTAAGGGGAGTGTGGCAAAGGGGACAAACGTCGGCTTTGCAACCTATCTCGACATTACATTTTTCACAACGCATCGCACTCCTCCCTGAAATTAGAAATTACCGTCGCACCGCCGCAAAGCGCGGATAGGTCGGAACAGAAAATTCGCTCGACTTCGGTAGAAACGAGTTTACGCGTAAAAGAAATAACCGTCTTGTTGCCGTAACTTACCACGCCTATATTATCCGGCGTTTTTTTGTTGCAATTTAAGTTAAACGAAAATTCGTTAATATATGGATTTTCGCCTAATTCGACTTTCCCTAAATTAGACAAAATAAACGTCTGTTTCGGCTTAGAAAATTTGCGCCCCGTCCGTGAAATATAACCTTTAATAAAAAGCGGCATAAACTTGAAAAGCGGCATTTTCGACATAAGAGAAGTAAATCCCGTTTTTAAGTCGAGTTCTTCTTTGCTGAGTTGCTTTTCCATAAGGTCTTTTACTATCGGAACCAAACTTTCAAAGTCCTTAGGAGAATCGAGCGGAAGTATTATTTTTGCGAAAACGGTAAAATTGCCAAGCGTTTTCGACGGATAACGCTTCCTTAAATTTATCGGAACGAAAGCGGTAAGATTGTGTTTAGGGTTACCGTTTATATAAGCACGGTATACTGAACTAAACATTAAAGCGGTAAGCAAAACCGTGATCGAGCAGTGACGCGCACGAGATGCGGCAAGAAGCGCGTCCGTATCGACGGTCGCCTGAATAAGACCGTACCCGGTGCTTGAAAAATTCTTTCCGCGCATACCGAAAGCCTGACCGCCCGCCATACTGTTTATTCCTTTACTAAGTTCGGGTTTTATATAGTATTTTGAAAATGCGTCCTCGGTTTCTTCTTTGCAAAACGGCGTGTTTTCCGTCATTATATTGTCGGAAGGGAAGGGGATTCCTTGCTCTTCAAAATAGTAGAAAATTACTGTTTTCAAAAATTCCAACGCGCCGGAACCATCGCAAAGTCCGTGAAAAAAGTCGATGAAGATGCGATTTTTGAAATAACTTACCCTTAAAAGGTACCTGTTGTTGTGCGAAAAATCGAGCATTTTAAGCAAAACGCCGTCGTCTTCTTCTACGATGAAAGGCAGTTTGTTTTCGTCTAAATAAGGACGGAAAAAGCCGCGTTTTAATTCGCAACGGAATTGTTTGTGTCGGGAAAACGCTTTTTCTACCGCTTTTTTTAAGTAGTCCGGGTTGACTGCGGAGTTCAGTTTTGCCCCTAAACGGAACAAACTCTGCGCCGCGGGAGTCAGTACCATTTGGTACATTATGGCGGAGTTGTCAAGCCGATACCAGTCGTATGCGTTTTTCATTTGCGTGACCTCGGTCCGCCGAGTTTGGATTGCAGGGTTTTGTAAAAACTTTTAGGATTAGTGCGGACGAGATTGAGTTTTTTCGAAGAAAGCCGCACGGATACGAATTCGCCTTCGTTAATCGTCGCTACCGTTTGTCCGTCAACGTCGAGCGACGGCAAACCGTATTGCGTGCGAAGTTCGACAGGAGTAAGGGTGATTACGCTCTCGTCACCGACGACGATCGGGCGCGAAGTAAGCGAATGTGCGCAGATCGGAGTAAGTACGAACGTATGCGACAAAGGCGCGATCAGCGGTCCACCCGCGGACAGGTTGTATGCGGTAGAACCCGTGGGCGTGGATACGATTATTCCGTCCGCGCGTACGGTGTCTACGTCCTGACCGTCGATTTTTACGTTGGTTGATAGAATATGTCCGAGCGCGCCGCGGTGAACGACCGCCTCGTTGATAGCCGTGAAAACTTTGCCGCCGATTTCCGCTTCGAGAGTGGAACGCATTTCCGAAGTGTAATCGCCGCCGACGAGTTTTTTAACGGCGTCAAGCGAATTTTTCGGCTCGGAATCGGCAAGGTAGCCTACCGTTCCCATATTTATTCCGAGTACCGGCGTGCCGTAGTCGAGAAGCAGCCCGGCGGTCTTTAAGATCGAACCGTCGCCGCCGAAAACTATCGCCGCAGAAACGCGCGACAGGTCGCTCTTATCGATAGCGGTAATGTTCGTTTTGGCAAAAAACTTGCTTTTTTCGGGCAAACAACGCAAAGTTATGCCGTTTGAAGCAAGAAAAGCCGCCGCTTCCTCGATATAAGGAAGCGCGGCGTTCGATTTTTTGGAAGATATAAGATAAATTTTTTCCGACATTTTAGTTTACGGGAACGACCCAACCGAATTCGTCGGGAGCGGTTCCGTTCTGAATACCCGTAATGCGCGCGTATGCGTGGCGCGTGATTTCGCCCATCTCGTTGTTGTTTACGATAAGGTCTTCGCCGCGGAAGTTAAGCACGCCGACCGGAGAGATTACCGCCGCCGTACCCGAACCGAAAACTTCGTTCAGTCTGCCTTCTCTCTGCGCTTTAACCACTTCGTCTACCGATATGCGGCGTTCTTCCACGACGTAACCGTCCTTGCGAAGAACTTCGATAACGCTTCTTCTCGTAACGCCGTGCAAAATCGAACCCACCAAAGCAGGGGTGATAACGACGTGATCGATAACGAAGAAAATGTTCATTGCGCCAACTTCTTCGACGTATTTGTGCTCTTTTCCGTCAAGCCAAAGAACTTGGTCGTAACCCTTTCTGTTGGCGATTTCTCCGGCAAGAAGACTTGCGGCGTAGTTGCCCATACACTTCGCTTCGCCCGTGCCGCCGATAGGAGCGCGTACGTATTCTTCTTCGATGAGAATTTTCGTAGGAGCAAGACCGTGCGCGTAGTAACTTCCCACAGGGCTGAGAATAATGAAGAAAATATAGTTGTGCGCCGCGTGTACGCCGAGCGCTTTGTCGTTGGCGATCATCGTAGGACGAATGTAAAGCGCCGTGCCCGGATCGGTGGGTATCCAGTCCTGTTCGAGTATAAGAAGTTCTTTAAGCGCAGACATAACCTTTTCTACGTCAATCGTGGGCATACAAAGCCTTTCTGCCGATTTGTTGATACGGTTAAGATTGTCGTATGCGCGGAACATAGTAATTTTGCCGTCCTTGGTTTTGTACGCTTTAAGTCCGTCGAAAATTCCCTGTCCGTAGTGAAGTACGTTCGTGCAAGGTGCGAGGGAAAAATCGTGATAAGGTACGATTTCGGGTTCGGTCCACGCACCATCGGAATAGGTCATTATAAGCATATGGTCGGTAAAATATTTGCCGAAACCGAGTTTGCCGAAGTCAGGCTTTTCCTTTTTGTTGTTCGTAAGCGTGATTTTCATATTTATACCTCTTTGTAATAATTTGCTATGGTTGTTTAGTAAGTTTCGTATCCCGTTTCTACGAGTAAGGGTACACATTTTCCCGAAAACAGTTCGTTCGCTCCGTCGATGAACGACTTCGTCGAATCAATCGGCACAGCCGCTTTCAGACAAACCTGCTCGCCGTAACGAACGTCAAGAACTTTTCCGGAAACGTTCTCGACAAGCCTTGCGGCTCGATCGACTTCGGAGTAGGAAAGTGTGATTAAGTACACGCCGCTCTCGATTTTCGTCACCGTTTTCGATTCGGCAAGAGCATTTACCGCGGCTTTGGTATAAGCCGACACCAGTCCGCCCGCGCCGAGTTTTATTCCGCCGAAATATCGCGTCACTACCACCGCTACGTCGGTAAGTCCGTTGTTTTTGATCGCCTGCAAGATAGGCATACCGGCAGTCCCAGACGGCTCGCCGTCGTCGAAAAACTTCTGTTCGCCGTTTTGACAAAGTATGGCGTAACAGTTGTGCGTGGCGTCGGAATACTTTTTCGATACGGTTTTAACGAACGCCGCTCCGTCGGCATAGTCCGTTATTCCTTTCGCCGTCGCTATAAAAAGCGAACGCTTGATTTCGTACTCCGAACGGGCATCGCCGTCAATCGTCAGGTACTCGGACATCAGTCTATGCGTACGCGAAGATGTACTTTCTTGCCCTTGTGCAAAATAAATCCGTTGTTGTATTCGCTGTCGGTAAGTTCACGATCGTACGAAGCGACCGTTTCGTCGTCGATTTTAACGCCTTTACCGTCGATCAAACGACGAGCCTCGCCCTTGCTTTTCGCTACGCCGGTAGCAACGAGAACGTCGATAACGTTGCGAGAGGGGAGAGAAACGGTGACCGAAGGCATACTCGATTCGTCGCCGCCGAACGCGCCCTTAGCCATAGACATCGCTTTCTGCGCCTCTTCTTCGCCGTGTACGATCTTCGTGACTTCGTACGCAAGACGCTCTTTGGCTTTGTTGATGCGCTCGTCTTTGTAAGCGGTCAGTTCGTTTATTTCGTCCATCGAAAGGAACGTAAGGAAACGCAGACACTTGTTTACGTCCGCGTCGTCTACGTTGCGGAAATACTGATAGAATTCGTAAGGCGTGGTCTTTTTCGGATCGAGCCAAACCGCCCCTTTCGCCGTTTTGCCCATCTTCTTTCCTTCGCTCGTCGTGAGAAGTTCAAACGTCATCGCAAACGCCGATTTTCCTTCCTTTCTGCGAATAAGATCCGCCCCGGCAAGAATGTTCGACCACTGATCGTCGCCACCGCATTCGAGCAAACAGTCGTATTTGCGGCAAAGTACGAGAAAATCGTAACTTTGCATAAGCATATAGTTGAATTCGAGGAAAGACAAACCGCGCTCTAACCTTTGTTTGAAACATTCCGCAGTAAGCATACGGTTGACGGAAAAGTTCGCGCCGATCTCACGCAGGAAGTCAATGTAGTTAAGGTTAAGCAACCAGTCGGCGTTATTTACCATAACAGCCGCGTTTTCTCCCTCGAAAGAGAAAAACTTGCTCATTTGCTCGCGGAAACAAGCGCAGTTGTGCGCAATCGTTTCTTTCGTCATCATACTGCGCATATCCGTTCTGCCCGACGGGTCGCCGACCATAGCCGTTCCGCCGCCGATAAGAACGATGGGCTTGTGCCCGGCACGCTGCATATGACTCATCGCCATAAGCGCAAGAAAATGCCCGACGTGCAAACTGTCCGCCGTCGGATCGAACCCGATATAAAAAGGAACGGACCGAGATCCGAGCAGTTCGTAAAGTTCTTCTTCATAAACCGTCTGCTTGATAAATCCTCTTTCTCTCAGCACGTCCATTACGTTTCTTTTTTCGTTCATAAATTACTCCGCTTGTATATTATGTATTTATCTACTATTATAAAATTTATGATAGATAAAAGCAAACGAATAAACGCCAAAAAACAAAAAACGATTCGTTTAATGATTAAAATTAGTTTAGTGTAATTGCAAAAAGTGGGGAAACAGCGTTATAAACGGTGGTTAAACGCAAAAAAAATAACGTCGCTCGAATGCGGCGTTATTTCTTATGTAGTTGTTTCGGATTATCGGCGCGTTTGGTTGTATTTAAGCGCGTTTTCTTTCGCTTCGGCGAAGTCCATATAAACGCTCGGATCGGTGTGGGCGTTGTCGAAGTAATAAGTCGTTTCGTAGTCGATAAGAGAGTTTATGCCGCCTTTTTTGCCGTGCATTGCCCATTCGTCCAGACTCTTGAAGTATTTGAAATAACCGGTTTCCCAAATTTCTATGGTTTCTACCATCGAAGTATAGTTGGCGTCGGCGGAGTTCGCTCCGGCGCGGAGATTGTCTATACTGCGAGCGGTGGTAATCGGATTGTCGGTGTCGAGTTCCATCGTAAGCACGAAGTAATTGCCGTTCTCGCTCGTTTTGTATTCGATTTTCGCCGATTTAATCGTTTCTTCGGTTATGTTTTGGTCAGTAGCGGTATAGATACCTTCCTGTGCGGCGCAGAAAACGCTTTGTTTTTGCTCCTTTGCCCATTTTTCTGCGGAAACCTGCTTGTCCGGGACGTCCCAGTAGCGTTCGATACCGATCACGTCGCCGCTTCCGTCGGCGTTTTGGGTAAGGAACTTAGGCGAAAGGCTTTTTTCACTGTAAAGGTAATTCATCGTCGTTGCGTCCGAGTAAGAACGCATTGCAAAGGTCGTGTTTTCCGGAGCAAACGCGCTTGCCAGTCCGCCCAGTCCGGCGCCGGGGATAGAGTATTCCGTAAAGTAGAATTCCGTGCCGGTTTTCAGAACGTAGCGGTTGCCCTGAATGGGGATTTCGAGTATCGTCCCCGGAAACATCGTGGTTTTGCAACTGACGAAGGCGTACATTTTGTCCGCAAGTTTCGTCTTTTCGCACGCTACGCGATACGCTTCCGCGACGGCGTTTATTATATCCGCTTTCTTCGTTTCGTCGGAAGTATCGAGATTTATAAGCGCGTCAAGTTTTGCTTTAACCGAAGAAAAGTCCGCGTCGCCCGAAGAAGAAACGTGCGTAGGTATGGAGTTTTCGTCGGGAGTAAACGCTTGCGGAGCGGCTTTCGAGCCGCAAGCAACGATAATCAACGCGATCCACGCGATGAATGCGAGTATCAGAAGTACCTTAAAAGTAGTCAGTATTGCTTTTTTTTCTTTCATATTCGCCACCGTCGTTTGTTTCGACGAAAAAATTATTTCGTTTCTTCGTCGGGTTTTTCCGTTTTTTCTCTGTCCGGTTTAAGGAAACCGAATTTGTCGATTTTTTCGTTTTTCTCGCTCTTTTCGCCCTTTTCTTCGTCTTCGGGCGGATTTACGATAACTTTAATATCGAGAACTCTCCGCTGCGTCAGACGGTTTACTATTATGGTAAGGTTGCGATAATCGAAAGTTTGCGATTTTTTCGGAATATCGCCGATTTGCTCGATTACCCAGCCGCTCACGGTTTGCGAGTCGAACGAGTCGAGTTCGTCTTCGTCGATACCGAACGTTTCGAAAAACTTATCGAGTTCGGCTCTGCCGTCGACAATGTAAGTCGTGTCGTCGATTTTCGTGAAGTAATTGACCACTTCGTCGTGTTCGTCCCAAATCTCGCCGACGAGTTCTTCGAGAATGTCTTCGAGCGTAACGATACCCAACGTGCCGCCGTATTCGTCGACTACCACCGCCATATGTACTTTCTGCATTTGCATACTTTTAAGCAAAGCGGATATCTTCATATGTTCGGTAGCTACGTTTACCGGCGTAATGTAGTTTTTAATCGATTTTTCGCCCTTTTCCAAAGCGGTGAAGAAGTCGATGTTGTGTATCATACCGATTACGCTGTCGATCGTGCCGTTGTAAACGGGCATACGCGAAAACGTGTGTTCGAGAAACATTTTTTTGATTTTTTCCATCGGCATATCGATGGGTACGGCAATAATATTTACTCTCGGTACGAGTATGTCGCCGACTTCGGCGTCGTCGAATTCGATCGCGCTCGAAATGAGTTCTCTTTCCTGCATATCGAGAGAACCGTCTTCCTGTGCCTCTTCCACGATGGAAAGCAGTTCTTCTTCGGTGATTTTATCTTCGCCTTTGGATTTGAAAATCTTTTTCAAAACGAATTTTAACCCGGCGAAAATTATCGTTATCGGGTAAAGAATAACCATAATTATCCGTATGGGATAACCGAAAGCCATCACAAGTTTTTCCGCGTTTTCTTTAGCGATCATTTTCGGGCTGATTTCGCCGAAAGTAAGAACGATTACCGTAGAAACCGCAACGGAAACGATACCGCTTACCGCAGGGTTGGGTATAACCGCTTCGAAAATGTTGTTGAACAAAACGGAAAGCGTAATGTTGACGATATTGTTTCCGACGAGAATTGCGGAAAGAACTTTGTCGTATTTGTCAAGCAGCATAAGTGCGTTTTGCGCGCGCTTGTTGCCGTCTTGCGCCTTGATTTTAAGTTTGGTACGATTAGCGGAACTAAAAGCGGTTTCCGTAGACGAAAAGAACGCGGAAAGTCCGACCAGCAAAACGATAAAAATCGAAGACAGAATTATACTGTCGGGGTCAGGGTCTGCGTCAAGTGAAGATTGTAACATGTCTCTCCTTATATTTTACAAAAGTAATGTATCAATAATAACACGCTTTTATGCTTTTGTAAACACCTTTTATTCAAAAACCGCTTTTCCGCCCTTTTTGTAAGGAAAAACCAAGAAAAACGGCGTCCGAACCAAAATTTGCGCCGCTTTTAACGAATTTTTCCCGTTTTACGAAAGAAGTCGATGCGGTATTTATTTTAAGGAAACGTTTTCCGAGCGCAATTCGCCGTCGGCTGCGGAAAAAGCCTTTACGGAAACGGCGTTTTCGGAAAAACGAAGCACGGAATAAACTAGATCGCCCTTTTTCTTTACGTTTCGTTCGGAAATTCCGCCGCAAACCAACGACGGAATACCGTTTCTATAAACGTCGTAGTCGAGCGTAAACTTGTGCGTATGCCCGGAAAGACAGATTTTAACGTTTTTATCGCGGAGAAAATCCGCAAAATTCGCTCTCGTTTCTTCGTCGGGCGCATAAAGCGGATTATGTACGATCACGACGTCGGTAAGACCGTCCGGGTAGTCGAGAGAATCAGCGGAAACCAACTGCTTTTTGCGATAACCGTCGAAGTCGGCGCAGTACTTTGCGTTTTTGTTGTCTTTGACGTCGCAGTAAGCGGCGGCAAGGGAAGTAAGCAAAGGAACGCTCAGACCGTAACGGTAAATTTCCTTGTTTTCCATCCAGAAATCGATTACTTTTTGCGGCCGATTAAGATTGCGGTAGCAACTCGTTATCATGGGAAAACCCTTTTCATATAACCGGGCGACAACTCGTGATTTTTAATCCTGTCAAAAATTACGTCCAGGCATTTGGTATAGAAACGAGCGGCTTTCAGATCGGAGATAAAAACGAAATGTTGCTCTTCCGTCTGATCGAAAAATCGACCTTAACGACCGATTCTATTGATTTCGCGATAACTGCGGCAGGGCGCAACGCTATGAAAAAAACCTAAACCGAAACAACAAAGTTCGATTTAGGTTTCACTTGGCGGGCAGAATCACTTCGCGTTTGAACTATTTCCCACCTATCCTCTAACTGCGGTTTGATTTCCTCTAAAGTTGTTTCATCTATTGCTTTGTTCCCGCCTTTAAAATTGAAGTAGATATAGGTATGATCGTCGCAAACGTATACTTTGTATACGAGGGTGTCTATCAGCTGTCGTCTAAACTCAAAATCATCTACGTTTCCCTGAATTATCAGCTTGACGAACGCTTCAAAATCTTTCTCTGTAAGTTGCCGTCCACGTTCGATTGTTAATTTCGTTTTCAGCTTTTCCAAGTCACTTAAAAGGACTTCATACTCTTGCATTTGCACTTCGATACGCTGTTTGAGTAACGGGCTTTTGGCTTCGATAAAGGCAGTGGCTGCGGCATCTGCTTTTTCTTGTACGTCGGCAATTCGCTTTCGTATTGATTTGAGTTCCTTTTCGTCCGTCCTCGATTCGTAATGCTTCATCAAGTCGCTTATTATCGTTTGCTGATGGACTTCATCGGACAGGTATAAAAGGATGCTTGATACAACGGCGTTTTCAAGAGTATCTTTATGCTCAAGCCGCTTTTTACAAAGTTTCTTCTTCCTGTTTTTGCATTCGTAGTAATAGTATTTTTTGCCCGTTTTACTTCTTCCACCACCGGAGACCATTTCCGAACCGCAGTGACCGCAGAAGAGTTTTCCCGTCAATAGGTAAGGTTCTATTTTTGCTGTTTCTTTGCCACCTAAAACGTAGCGATTATCGGATAGCCTTTTTTGCACTCGCTCGAAGGTTTCTTTGTCGATAATTGCCGGATACATATTGGTACATAATCTTTCCCCAAAGTAGAATTCTCCGGTATATTTCGGATTGGTCAAATAATGGTCGAACGTTTTTCCGGTTATGGGCTTTCCCTTGAATCTGACTCCCTGAGCGTTGAGTTCCTGAGCTATTTGTTTTTTGCCGATACCTTTATCAAACTGTTCAAAGACATACTTCATAACTTTGGATTCTTCTTCGTCCAGAACGATACGTTTAATAAATTTCCCTTGTTTTCCGGGGACAGGTTCTAATTCCAATTTATAACCATAAATGATAAAGCCACCGCAGAATGTACCGTTGGCGACGCTAATATCAAGACCGTCTTTGACTCTTTTGGAAAGACGCTTGCTGTATTTTTCTGCGTTCCAGTCCAAAAACATTTCATAGAATTCGCCGCCTTCATCATCTGCTATCGGTTCAAGAGCGGAAATAACCTTTATGCCGTATTTTTCCTTGAGCATTTCTTTATATAGAATGCTGTCTCGACGGTTACGTGCGAACCTGTCGAACATATAAACGATAATATATTGGAAAGTGCCAAGTTGGGCATCGGAGATCATTTTTTGAAAAGCAGGGCGGGCGTCGTTTGTTCCCGTTCTTGCTTTATCGGTATAAAGGTTGACAACTTCAAGTCCTTTGCTCTCCGCACATTCCGTACAAATACGCACCTGTGCTTCGATACTTTGCTCGTTTTGTCCGTGCGAGCTGAATCTCGCGTAAATCACACAATTCTTCATCTCAAACTCATTTGTTCGTTTTTGTTTTTTGCAAGCTATTGCTTTTGCAACCGCAAAACCAGTCTGCCACAGTCGAAAAAGTCAAGGAAAAAGGCAATGGTTTATGCTTAACGAGGGATAAACATTGCCCCTTGATCTTTTTCGCTGCGGAAGACAACAAAACCTACAAAAGCAATAGCATAATTTTTTTAATTTGTTCCCCTATGTGCTTGACATTTGCATACATTATAGCTAAAATAAAATCAATACGCAACAAAAATTGCGTAACAAATCGAAAGAAAGGAAAAATTTTTTATGAAGGTCAGAAGTGAAGAAGTCTTCAATGCCATTATCGAATTCATTGATGAATATTATTTCGCCAATAATATTGTCCCCACTATGCAAGAGATAGCCGAGGCTGTTAAATTGGATAGAAGTAATGTTTGTCGAAATCTTCAAGCAATGCAAGAACGTGGGTTGATAGAAGTAACAGGTGGTTGGCGTGGTATCAAGACAAAGAAAATGTCAAAAGTCATGACCGGAATATCAAGAGTGCCGATCGTAGGTATGATTGCTTGCGGTACTCCTATGTTAGCTGAAGAAAATATAGAGAGTTATATTCCTATATTGTTGCACATCAATACTGCTAGGATCTACACTACGTTCTATAAAGTATAAAAACACCTGTTTGCCTTGAGCTAACATGTTTTCTATTTCTTCTTCCGTCCCAGAATCATAATTGTCTGTGGGCGTTCCGAATCGCGTGCCGAGCAATGCAACACATAAATCGCAATCATCTACAAATTGTTTGTTTAATAATTTTTGAGGTTTATCTCCGGATTGTGGAAAACTATCAGTGGACCAGTGTTTAAGCTGGATTATCATTTTATTGATCTCGCCCAGTGAAGAGTTAAAACTTTTTACGCATTCTTCAATTATGTCTTTTAAATCTAAAACATCGCCAGGGCATGAAAGCAATAAGCTATATACAGTGCTAGTATGTGGCATAATAACTATCTCCTTTTTCGAATTTTCACTAATGCTGTTCTGATAAATATTATAACAAAAAGCAATTTTAATCTCAAGAAGAAAACACGAGAATGGACAAAATAAGTAATAATAGCTTGACAGAATACAAAAAGAATATTACAATATAAAAACGGATGTCATAGGATGCGAGAACATGAGATTTATTGGTAGTAAAGTTAATCTATTGGAGAACATAAAACAAGTCATTGATGAGAACTGTGATGGGATCAATGAAGTGTTTTGCGATATTTTCTCCGGCACGGGGGCAGTTGCAAGATGTTTCAAACCATACTATCAGATAATCAGCAATGATATTCTATACTTCTCTCATGTTTTGACCGCGGCAACCATTGAGAACAACCATGTCCCCGAATTTGCTAAACTCAAGAAGAATGGAATAGAAGACCCTATTGCTTACCTTGAAAGTGAGCCGATTACTTGCAGTTTAATTAATGGTTTTATTACGGAAGAATACTCTCCTAAAGGACAAGCGGGAAGAATGTATCTTACTGAAACCAATGCGGAACGTATTGATTTTATTAGAAATACTATTGAAGCTTGGAAAGATAAAAAATGGATAGATTCTTATGAATATAAGTATCTGCTTGCTTGTTTAATCGAAGGTGTTCCTTTTGTATCCAACACAACAGGTACTTATGGCGCGTACTTAAAGCAATGGGATAAACGAGCATTCAAACGTTTTGAGATGTTCAAATTATCCGTTTGTGATAACGGACGTAGAAATATTTGTTACAACGAAGACGCTAATGAACTGATTAAGAAGATCAGCGGAGATATTCTATACATTGATCCGCCATATAACGATCGGCAGTATCTTCCCAATTATCATGTTTTGGAAACTATTGCAAAGTATGATTATCCTACGGTTAAGGGTGTAACAGGTGTTAGACCATATACTAATGAAAAGTCAAGTTATTGTATTAAAGCAAAAGTCAAAGAAGCGTTCGATGATTTGATAAAGAATGCTGATTTTAGACATATCGTTATCAGTTATAGCGATGACGGCTTGCTGTCTGTGGACGAGATCAAAGAAATACTATCAAAATATTGCATTGCTGATAGTGTCAAGAAATATGATATTCCCTATGCTCGATATAAGGCAAAACTTGAACAGAGCAAAAAAGAACATAGTGAGTACATCTTCTATGCAAAAAAACAATTAGATCGTGAATATACTCGAATTGCCGTTCAGCCTGTTCGTAGAAAGAATGCCGACAATATAGACAAAAAGAGATTCATTAAAAGCCCAATGAATTATATTGGAGGCAAGTATAAGTTGCTACCTCAAATAATGCCATTATTCCCAAAAGATATAAAGACTTTCGTCGATTTGTTTGCGGGCGGATTTAACGTATCGGTCAATGTTGATGCACAAAAGACTATTTGCAATGACCTCAATTATCTTGTGGTCGAAATGGTTCGTACTTTTAGTTATGCAGACATTGACATTATTTTGAAGAGAATTGATGAAAAGATTGCAGAATATGGATTGTCAAAAGAGAACGAAGAAGGGTTTAAGGCGTTCCGTGATTTCTATAATGCTAATCACAATCCAATAGATTTGTTTACTCTGTCCTGTTTCTCGTTCAACTATCAATTTAGGTTTAACAGCAATAAAGAATATAATAATCCTTTTGGAAGGAATAGAAGCCAATTTTCTGAAACGACGAGACAAAACCTAATTTTGTTTATGGACGAAATGAAAAAAAAGAATCTTGAATTTTTCTCAAGAGATTTCCGAGAGATTCCTTTATCTCGACTTGGTAATGGGGATTTCATCTACTGCGATCCTCCGTATTTGATTACGAATGGATCGTACAATGATGGTAATCGGGGATTCCATGATTGGGGCGAAGATGAAGAACGAGCCTTATATTCCTATTTGGATCAAGCGAATTCGCAGGGAATTAAGTTTGCCTTATCAAATATGATTAAACACAAAGGTACAGACAATACCATCTTATCTGATTGGGCAAGAAAATATAAAGTTCATTACATAGATAGCAATTATTCTAACTGTAACTATCAGTTTAAGAATAAAGATGCAGAAACATTAGAAGTATTGGTCACGAATTATTAATCATGGATACAGAAAATACGGTTGGAAAACCTATAAGAGAAGTGCTTTCAGATGAAGAATTATTCTCGTTACCCCGTTGGGTAAAAGAGAATTTAGACTCAGCAAAAGTTGTTGGATCAACTCTGCGCACTATTGAACTTGAAGATGGTCGTCGCTTCAGCCTTGATAATACAATTAACGATCTCGCCGGCGCAGAATGGACCCGCTATATATGTTCTGTTATCAATACAAGGTATCTTACGAAAGGAAAAGATAGCTACGCTCATAATATTCGGAAAATTCACCCAACGCCTAAACCCCCTCAATTGATGAAAGAGCTGATTGAGTTCTTTAGCAAGGAAAACGAGATTGTATTGGATTATTTTATGGGTGTAGGCGGTTCGTTGTTGGGCGCAAGTTTGTGTGGCAGACGTGGTGCAGGAATAGACTTAAATAAGGATTTTATTGAAGCTTATAAACAAGCGGCGTTCGAATTAAACTTGCCAATTCAAAACTGCATTGTCGGTAATTGCGATACTGTTTTGAACGATAAAAGACAAATGCAAGAATTGTTAAATGGTGAAAAAGCGGGCTTGATCCTTATAGATCCGCCTTATGCAAATATGATGTCAAAGCCGAAAACCGGTGCAGATATCGCGGTGTATGGAAATCAATCGACACCGTTTACAGATTTGCCCGAAGATTTAGGTAATCTGTCTTTGGGTGAGTTTATTCCTAAATTGAAATCAATCATAGAAAAGTCATTATTCTACTTAAAAAAGAAAGGCTACTTGATTGTGTTTTGTAAGGATATGCAACCAAAAAAGAAGGAACTTCATATGTTGCATGCCGAAATTGTTTCGGCGCTGAATGAAATCCCTTCTCTTTATTATCGCGGTTTGAAGATTTGGGCGGATCAAACGGTAAAACTATTTCCATATGGATACCCGTTTGATTTTGTTGCAAATCAAATCCACCAATACATTTTGATCTTCAGGAAGTATTAGTGAATACCCACCTCGGCAAAAGCATCTTTGATGGGTTGAGGTGCGTCTTGGTTTATAAATACATTTCCGTCCGCATCTACATAGATAAGCACCTTTTTATCGGGAATGCCACCGAGGTTGCCACCGAATAGCGTAACCCACCGAGAAATAGCGTAAGACGGATAACTACGACTGATGTGTTCGTTGATTATCGCGTCATATGTGTCTATTTCGGCTAATCCATCAGCTAATTTATTATACATCTTGCCTTCAATCAAATAAATCTCATGCGTATTGTCATTACGCAGAACTACGTCCGGCAACAAGAGATTGTTAACGCCGCCGCTGTCTTTTTTATGCAATGTAGTAAGACTCTTATCGGGTTCTCTGAAATAACTCCTTTCGCAACCGGCATGATTCTCATAAATACCATGTATTCCTTTATATTGGCAAGCCAAATGAAGTAGAATGGAAGCAACTTTTTCAGATGAAATTGCATATTGCCAATAGTGTTCCGGGAGTTCAATATCAATAGGCAAGGTGATTCCTTCTAATTTAATGTCAAGCAACTTACAGATTCGGATAAACTTATTGCTCTTATTCTTCGTTGCGTAAGACTGAGATACACCATGATTTGTTATGATAATATCGCCTTGCCAATTTAATTCCCTTAAAGTGCTTGCAATACAAGTAAGCGTTCCAATGTTGGGATCATGACCGATATTTCCTTTGTCTTTTGGCTTGGATAAACGACCGGAAATGGTTATAGTTGTTGCATTGATTTTGGCGATACGTATAGGAACATTGGTGCTGTTCGGTAAACGCATATTGGTTTTGAATTCAATGAGTTCGTCAACGCTTGCAAATGCCTTAAAAGCAGCCATGGATTTGCCGATGAATTTAACACCTTGCGCTAACAACATATTTGTTCCGAAAACATTCGTGTCAGATGGCTTTCTGTCTTCGTCCGATGTCGCTTCTTCATTGTAAAGCATATACTTGGGAACTTCGGGACAATAGTAATTTGCATAAGCAAACTTGGTAGCGCGTTGTCCGATTCCTGTATTACGAGATTCGGCATCGCTTGTTTTCGTTTCTTCTAAAAGGAATAAAATGTTTTCAAGCGAATGATTATCGGGAACATTATCTTGTTTTACAAGCATATAGTCCATAAAACTCGAGTATCCGCTGACTATTCTAATATTGATTTCATCAATTTCGCTCACTTGAACGTTCTCAACGAGATACTCAAATGCAAACCTACCATCGGCAGTCGCCTTGGGTTTTATAGCAAGGTTGTCTGCGGTCATTGTTGCATGATAGTTTTTGCAGTATTCTTCAAGGATGGTTTGAATGACCGAATTCTTAGGGCGCTCTTCGGTCAGAATCCACAATTTGCTCATTTTTTCCTCCGTAAGTATGGAATATAAACATTATAACATATTTCGTCAAAAAACTCAAATGTACAGGAAACTCATAGAAATGATATTTGCTTAAAACATAAATCGGGTTTCCCGATTGTGCGGCGAGCCAACGGCGCGCCATACGAAATAGCGGATTTTGGCTATTTCCTTATCCTGCTATAGAAAAAAGCCGGATAGCCAAGGAAATAGCTAAAAAAATTTTCAAAAAAGTGTTAAGGTGTTTGCTACAACGAACACCTTAACCTTTACAAGGGCGCTTGAAAGTGATATAATGTAACTACAAGCTGAATATGGGCGAAGGGGTTCCGTTGAATGCCTTTGCTGACGTTCGTTAAGCGATTAGACTTGGCAGAAGCCGTATTGACTTAAACCGCATAAAAACCCACAGTGGGCGGAGAGAACAGTACGAAACCGCGAACCATGAGACTTCGGGCGAACAGATAGACCTTATTTTTGCGTTGCAGAAACGCACGTAAGGTTTTGTCTGTTCGCCCTTTGTTTTTAACGGACATTCGGTTTGAAAACAGCCACAAGGAGGAATGCCTATGAATGCAAGAGATCGACCACACATCTAACAACCACGAGCGGAACAAGTCATTGGAAGTATTGGGAATCCGTTCCAAGATGGAAGCAGGTAAAGGGATTTCCCAAAATCAATGATTTTCGTAAATCCGACTCGTGGACAAGTGGGAAACCCACCTTTCTTTTTCGGCAAGTAATTGCCACAAGGTGACAGGTCCATATCTCTTCGCGCGGAGAAATATTCGTCGTATATATACGAGAAAGAGCTTGACACGCCCTCGTTAATGGTGTAGAATATGCGTAGTCGTATCAATACGATTATGATATTCACCAAAGGAGATGAAAGAAATGACGAAACCGAGAGCGGAAAAAGATAAGAGATATGAGGATAGACACAAGGAAGAACGGAAAGCCAAGTGTATGGTTTGGGGAACGAGCGTTGACCGCAAGGAAGCGGAAGAGATAAACGCTTTTCTCGAAGAGTACGGTTACACAAAAGTCCAACTGATACGGGCGGGATATAAAGCATTATTAAACGAAGCCGCCGAGCATGATTTGGGATTAGCAAAGATAATGGACAGCTATGACGACTTTTTCAGCGGAGAACTTGAAAAGTTTGAGAAACAGAAAAAGGAAGACAAATAACCTCTTCGGGAGAAAAGAACAGACACTTGATCTACGTAGGGAAAAGGATTACGCGGAAGAAGCATTGGCGTAATGGAATCCCTTTGATTCCTTGTGAGAGTGAGGGCAAAAAATACATCGGATACTCTCACCGTCCAAAAGGAATGAAACATAAAACACCAAGTAAAGAACGTTGTCACCGTGAATTTAATAAGCGGTGCGATCGACAAAACCCCTTGCGACCTGTCGCAAGAACAAATTAACAAAAGCGCAAACATATTGGCAAACGTATTGATAGACTTTGTTAAGAACGGCGGAAGCCTTAAAGACCTTACGCCAAAGAACGTATTCGGGAGGAAGTACAATGAATAGAGCGGTTATCTATGCAAGATTCAGTTCGCACAGTCAAACGGAACAATCCATCGAAGGACAACTCCGCGAGTGCTACGAATATGCCAAACGGCAAAACATTATGATCGTCGGTGAATACGTAGACAGAGCCTTGACGGGAACGACGGACAAGCGTCCCAACTTCTTGAAGATGATCGAAGACAGCAAGAAAAAGACCTTTGACTTTGTTCTCGTCTATCAGTTGGATCGTTTCGCTCGCAACCGATATGACAGCGCAAACTACAAAGCAAAACTCAAAAAGAACGGCGTGCGCGTTCTTTCCGCCAAGGAGAATATCAGCAACGACGCAAGCGGTATCTTGATTGAGGGCGTACTGGAAAGTATGGCGGAGTACTACTCCGCCGAGCTTTCCCAAAAGGTTAAACGCGGGATTCGCGAGAGTCTGACCAAAGGATATTTCATCGGCGGGTACGGACTGTTTGGCTATGACGTTGTGGACAAAAGATGGGTGATAAACGCCGTTGAAGCGGACATCGTTCGGGACGTGTTCAATCGCTACAAGAACGGCGAAAAACTAAACGACATCATCAATAGACTGAATCGTGATGGTATCAAGACGAAAGCAGGTTCAGAGTTCAATATGAACAGCGTTGCCCGCATAATCCGTAACGAGAAGTATATCGGTATTGTCCGTTCCAACGATAACGTTTACACCAATGTTGTTCCCGCTATCGTGGACGAAAGACTGTTTCGTGAATGTAACGAGATGATGGACGAACATAAGCACAAACAGCGCGAGTGCAAAGCAGAGAAACCGTATATATTGAGCGGTAAACTGTTCTGCGGTTACTGCGGCGGTATGATGACGGCGGAAGCCGGCACGAGCAAAACGGGCAAAGTCCATCACTATTACAAGTGCTTCAATCGCAAGAAAAATCCGTCCGCTTGTGGTAAGAAAAACTACAAGCAAAAGGACTTGGAAGACCTCGTGTTCGACACGACGGTGGACTATATCTTGAAACCGAAAGGCATCGACCGAATCGCGCAGATCGTGGTGGAACGCTTTAACGCAGAGATAACTAAACCCGCGAACCTCGTCAATCTCGAAAACGAGTTAAAATCAAAAGAAAAAGCGATAAACGGCTTGCTTTCGGCAATGGAACAAGGCGTCGTCACGAATACGACCAAGGACAGAATGCTCGCGTTGGAAGCGCAAAAAGAAGAGTTGGAAAGCAAGATCGCATTGGAAAAGACAAGACAAACCGAACCGTTATCTCTCGAAACGGTGAAAGCGTTTTTGTACTATTTCGCCAACAAAAAGTATGAAACGGACGAAGCAAGAAACGAGTTCTTCAATTCGTTCATCAATCGTGTGATTTTGTACGACGACAGAGTGCTTATCTTCTACAACACCGATCCGAACAGTCCTACGACCATCGATACAACGGAAAACAAAACCATTTGCGATCAATTCAACCAAAACAACGCAAAAGAAAACTCGCTTGAACCTTCGGGGTTCAAACGAGTTTCACTTGGCGGAGCGGGTGGGATTCGAACCCACGTGACGGTTGCCCGTCAAACGCATTTCGAGTGCGCCCCGTTATGACCACTTCGATACCGCTCCATTAGTCAGGTCGTTTCGGAAAGGGAAGGGAAAAATCCGTTCGTCCTTACCGAGTAAGCCCTATCATTATAGTTTCTTTCGATCGGTTTGTCAATGTTTTTTCGGTGCTTTATAAATTCGAGTTGCTTTCACGTGCGTTTGTTGCGGTTTTTGAGTTCGGTAAGGTACTTCTTTTTGTCGTCGCTTATTCGGTAACTCTCTTTCGCTTTTTGTATCGACTTGTTAAAAACCGTTTCGTTTTTAATTTTTCCGTTCTCGAACAGTCCTATCGTTTTGTCGTACCGTTTTATAAGCGCAAAAGAAAAATACCAGGCAAGCGCCATATTTACATAGTATTCGTCGGTTTCGATTTGTAGTAGTTCGTCAAAAATCCGCGCGTCGAATCCGTCGTCAAGATAATAATCAAGCAGTAAAACAAGCGCAAATCTTATCGTATACGTTTTGTCGGACTTTAACCATTCACGTATCTTTTCGTAAAAAATACCCTTGTTGCTTTTTACCGATTTAAGCGCGCTTACGGTGGAATCGCAAACCGACCAGTTGTCGATTTGCGGCAAAAATCTCTCTATCTCCTTAATCAACTCGTCCGCGGAAAAATCGACGCATCCCAGCAAAAATCCGTGCAACAACTTTTCTTCGAGAAAATAATGCTTTTCTGTCAAAAATTCTCTATATTCGCTCTTCCGCGCAAGTTCTTTCGCAATCTTTCTTAAAGTTGGCAAACGGACACCCAAAACGGCATTGCGAGAAACCGTAGGGATAAGTTTAGCCGTAAAATCGGCGTATTTTTCGTCCGACTCACTTTTTAGTCTTTCTAAAATTTCCGAGTTCATTTTTCCATTTTTTCAGATCTTGTTCGTTTAATCCGTCAGGATTTTTTTCGAGTTCTTTTGCGAGGAAAAGAGCGCGTTTCAGCCTTGTGTCGTTTGCCATATAAATTGCTCCGCACAGAGCGAAAACCGCTCCGAGTCCGCCGGCAACGCCTGCGATTATTCCGTTTTTTATCATCAATCCGACGAAAACGAAAATGAAGAAAAAATCGAGAATAAGCAGATATACGCCTACGCTTCTGCACACTATTTTCTCAAAGAATTTAGCGTTTTCGTCCGTCGCTTTCGCATTGTAGCCTGCGATTGTTTTACTCGCTTTTCCGCATAAAAGCATTATGCCGAGTACGGCGAAAACCGCAACGAACAAAGCGGGAATGATTGCAAAAAATCTGTCGTCCATATCTCGATTGTAAGCCCGAAAAGGCTTTTTGTCAAAGATTATTGCTTATTTAAGACCGTTTTATCCCGCGCCGAAACGCCGTTAAGTTTCGCGCCGACGGTGGAATTTGCTTTTTGCTTTAATCGCGGTCTGAATTCGCGCCGGTGGTGCGGTTCGTTTCTGCGTTAAATCGCAGTTCGTTTTATTAAAAAATACTGAAAAGCGCGTGCGCGGTACTTGAAAAAAAAATATATTATGTTATAATATATGCAAAAGGGCGTAGTATGCGCTTTTTACACTTAGAAAATCATATCGGGAGATTGTTCTATGCGAGGTAAAAATTACGATCCCGGGAAGAGAAGAGTTTTTCCCAACGGAGGATATTTTGCGCTGATTGCGGTTATCGTAGTGCTTGCGGCACTCGTCGCCGTGACGTTGCTTGTCGTACTGCCTGCCACGGAGAGTCCGAAAGACAACGTTTCGACGATAGTCAGCATCAATTATCCGGACGAAGAGATAGGAGCCGGCAGCGATCTGAGCAGGGTTTACGTCACCGTCACTTACAGCGACGGCAAAACCGAATCCGTCGCTCTTTCGAGTATGGTTCACGAAGGGCTTGACGTCACCAAAAGCGGAAGACAAACGGTTTCCGTCAGTTACGGCGGATTCGAAGGAACTCTTCCGATAACGGTAAAAAACGTTAATTGTCAACTCACTTACTCGGCGAGCGACGGCGGTTCGGTAATAGGCGGAACCAACGACGAAAACGGTCGCATAGTGCAATCGGTAATAAGCGGCGGCGACGCCGACACGGTTATAGCCGTCCCCGAAACCGGCTATAAATTCATCGGCTGGAGCGACGGTTACCCTTACGCGCAAAGAAGAGATACCGGCGTAAACGAGAGCCGCAATCTTATAGCCAACTTCGACAAAGAACAATTCACCGTCGTATTTTTCTTTAACGACGGTACTACCGCAAAAGAACAAAAAGTTTTATACAACGAGAAACCCACCGATATTCCCGATCACAACGACCCGAAAATGCGCGTGTACGGATACACGTTCCGCGGCTGGTCTGTAAGCGAAGAAGATTACGCTCACGTCACGAGAGATATGAACATCTATCCGCGCTACGAAAAGACCGCCACCGACGTTACGGTAGAGGTTTCCAAAGACAGAAACGGCAACGTTATGGGGTCCACGGACGTCAACGAGTGCGGTTACTACGCGCACAGCGAAACGGAAAAAGCGAAAATCGTGGCGACTCCCGATAACTCGAGAGAGTTCAACAACTGGGCGGTGCTTTCTTCCGACGGAACGTACGTTTCTCTCGGTAAAGACTCGAAGGAAGAAACCATCGTCGAAATAGGGGACAAACGCACGAAAGTCGCGTTTAGAGTGAGCAGCGAAGACAACACGAACACGTCTTACAGCGTAAGTTTTCTTTGTAACGAGAATATGGCGTACGTTTCGCTCAAAGCGGAGTTTGCGTACGCGTCGAGTTCGGTTTCTTTCGTAAACTATCAGAATAAGAACACAAACAACCTTGAATGTACCGTCGACGACGTGCTTAACAATCAGGGCATAGGCGACAAGATCAAAACTGCCGGAGCGACCCGCCCGGACGGTAAACCCGCCAAAATCGACGACGATCCGAGTTCGCCCAACTACGGACTTATTGTACCCGACGACGTCTACGGAATGACTTTCGTGGGTTGGTATATGCAGGGCGATCCCGAACAGAACGTGGTAGACAGGTATCAGACGTTCGTCGAACCGTCCACTCTCGTCGCTAAGTGGGAAAAGAAAGAATACACGCTTTATTTCGTTTATGACGACGAAAACGATATAGAAAGAACTTACGGCGAACGCAAGGTAATGTATCAGAACACCGTGGGCAGCGGCGGCGGAATACCCGTCGGAACGCCGACTAAGGACAGATACATATTCACCGGTTGGCAGGACGCGCTCGCTCTCACCACCGTGGACGATACGACGCAAATAATAATGAACGACAAGTACGACACGGGCGCGGATTCTCTCTTTATGCAAGGGAAAATCAAAATCCGTGCGACCTGGACCCCCGTTCCGCATAAACTCAGCGTGGAAACCGACGGCAACGGCGCGGTTAAATTGTTTATAAAAGAAAAAGGAAGCGCGACTCCGGCGGAGGAATACGTTCTCGGAGAACGCACCATATACGAAGACAGAACTTACGAAGTAAGTTTTATTGCGGACGAAGACTACGTCATCGACAGCGTGCAGTGGACGTACGGCGACGTTACGAAAACTTACGCGGACAACGAAACGGGAGCGACCGGGTTCGTCGTCGAATTGCGCGAAAGATACGACAACTCGATAAGAGTTTCGTTCAAACTCAAAGAATATACCGTCACTATCCGCAACGGAAACGAAGTGACGAAAGGCATAATAACCGCTTCGGGCGGAACGTACGACGAAGAAACGGTTAAAATAACCGTCGGATCGGGCGCGTCGTTCCTTTTCGGAATACAATCGTCGAGCGATTTGTACTCGATAGAAAAGGTAAAAATAACCGGACGCGCGGACGGAAAAGTTTATAACGACGAAACGAAAGTCGATTTCGGCGGTTCGGAAGACGTTTCCGAATACACCGTCACGCTCGATAAGATTTATTCCGACGTCGATATAACGATCGAGTATAAAGGAAGGAATTATACCGTTACGGTAAACCAAAAAACGTTTATCGAAAACGGCGAAACCGTGTATCCGATTATGGAAACGGAGTACGGCGGCAGAGCGGACGAATACAAAGTTCCCGGAATAGGCAACGGCGGACAAACCGAGTACGGCTACGGAACGAGAATTTTCTACGCGATGAGAGCGCCGAAAGGAAGTTATATCTCGTCCGTGCTGTTTAACGGCGTAAACACGGATCTTTATTCGGTTTCGTACAACGTGTTTTTCTACGACTGGGAGATAAACGGCGTTAAGGCGGATATAGAACTGAAACGGATAAACGACGCGTACTACTACTCCTACGGCAGCAGAACGATAGGGGAAAGAACGTACTTCCTTTGCGACGACGTGTTCGGCGGAGAAACCGTCGTGTTCGAGCAAACGGGCGACGAGTACGTTCCGACGGACGGAACCGCTCCGTCGGAAGAAAGCGGACTTACGATAAAAGAGTATCTTGAAAAGGTCCTTGACGCGGCAAGCAGAAGAATATCCGATTCGAGCGTAGGAAAGGATAACAGAGTTACCGCGGTCAAGTGCGCGTTTTTACCCGATAAGAACACTAACGTCGCGATTGCGTACGGAACGATGGAATACTCGTTCGTCGTAAAAGAAAGCGAGTTCGGTTCGGTGGATTACACCGCGACGAAAGTCGCTCCCGGCGAGACGGTAACCGTAACCGCCACCCCGATTACCGGATATAAAATCACCGGATACACGATTAACGGCGAATACAAGGCGTTTTCTTCCCTTGACGTAAAAGAAAGATGCGTAATTAAGGTGGAAAACGTAACCGAAGACAAAACGGTGGAAATAATTTACGAACCCGTAAAATACAATCTCGTCATCGCGAACGTCAACCGTAACGGCAGAATACTCGTCGTAACGGACGAAGGCGAAAAGGAAGTAGTCGGAAGCCTGACGTTCTCTTACGAATACGCTACCGGCGGAAAGTTCGTCATAAAAGCGGAATCCGGCAAGGTAATTAAATCGATAACGATCGACGGAGAGGAACAAACCGTGGTCCGCAACGCCGAAGAATACGTCTATACCGATTACCGTTTCTCGCGCGACGTAAAAATCGAAGTCGAGTGCGGAGATAAACTTTCGTTCGACGCGGGCGCAAGCGGATATACCGTAGAATTTGCCGACGGCAACAACGTCGCCGCTTCGGTCGAATACGATAAAGACAATAAAAACGTCCTGCTTTTCGTTGCGGAAAAAGGTTATTCGATAGACAAAATAACCGTCGCAGGCAAGAAAGGCGGCGCGGACAAAACGATTGCGATAAGCGATTTTAACGCCGTTCCTTCCGGAATTTCCGTTTCTTTGGTTAAAAACGCCGACGGAACGGTAAAACAAGCAACGGTTTCGCTCGCTCTCGACGAGTTCGACGGCGTGGCTACCGCAAGTTACGTTTCTTCCCCCCTTAAATTCAACCTTACGGTGAGATACGGCACGGACGGAAACGACGGACAAGGCGGCACGGTTACCGGCGCCGGCGTGGTTTATTACGGCAAAACGGCGAGCGTATCGGTGGGAGCGGAGCAGAACTACTACGTTTCTTCCTTCAAAGTCGACGGCGAAGAAGTTGCTTTCGTCAATAAGAACTGGACGAGCAAAACGTCTTCTTCGTACGCCGGCAAATACACCGACGGCGAATACGAGTTCGTCGTGTACGGCGATTGCGAGATAGAAGTCGAATTCTCGCTGTTTACTTACAGAGTAACGCTCGACGAAAACAGCGTTAACGGCGAAACCACTCTTTCTACGGACGGAAATAGAGTCGAAAACGGCGTTTTACGCGTAAATCACGGCGGGAAAGTGACGGTTTCTATGAAAGCCGCCGCAGGATACCATATTTCGAGAATACTGATTAACGGCGTGAAAATGGAAGACTACGAACCGATTACCAACGTCGCCAACGACAACGGAAGCGGAACTTATGTCTATCTCAACGCCAAAGGCGACGTAAGCGTTTACGTCGTTTACGAAATCAACAGATATTCTTTCCGTTATTCGTTGATAAACGGATCGGAGAACTTCGCGTCTCAAACGGAAACGGGCAATAAACTCGACTGTCCCGACGCTACGAAAATCGGCGACGACACGTTCGGCGGCATAGCGTACGGAGATAACTTCTCGTTTATCGTAACCGCAGGGGGAAACAACGGTTATTACGTTTATTCCATAAGAATCAAGTACAGCGGATACAAAGACGAAGAAAGAATAAGATACTTCGGCGACGGTTTCTCCGCGGACGGCGGAACTATATGGTTCTCTAAGTTCCTGTGGGGCAACTCTTCGGCAGGTTCGGTAGGCGTAACCGCGGATATAGAACTTATCGAAATCGTTTTCAAGAAGAAGACCTTTGCCGTTACGTTTAACCAACTCGGAGAACCCGGCGGCGGAACGGTGGCGTTTTCCGTAGCGAATTCGCTCAGCCCCGAAGACGGCGTTATCGTGTTCGACAGAGAGAACGCGACGGACGAAAGTATGTCGATATACAGATTTATCGGCGGAAAGATCTATAAAAAGCAATCCGACGGCAGTTTTGCGCTTACTTCGATCGCACTTACCTATATCGGCGGCGAATGGAAGTTCTACGACGAAACCGTAGGCAAAGAGTACACGATGTACTTCGAGTACGGATTGAGATGTACGGTTATAGTCGCTCCGACCGAAGGGTACGAAAGAAGCGCGTTTACGGTAAACGGCGACGACAGAGCGCAAAGCGTCTACAACGACAGATACTCCTTCAACGTTTACAGACAAACGGCTGTCGTAGTGGAATACAAAATACTCGTGTTCGAAGTTTCGCTTAAAGAAATAGCCTACGGCTCGAAGATGAACGAAATATCCGAAAGAGAAACGTCGTCTTACGCCACGGCTAAACTTTATAAGGTAGAAACGGTGGACGGCAAGACAGTGGAAACCCTTCTCGCCGAGATCGAGAAAGGAACGTCTTCTTTCTCGGTTATCGTCGACTACGGCACGCTGATAAAAATCGTAATCACGCCCAACTTCGCCGAACGCGGAGCGTACCTGTTTAATCTGCAGGAAAACAATTCGCAACTTACGATAACGGGCGACGCCACCGCAACGATCACTTACGGCGGCGACGGAAAGAAAACGGTAGAAGATCTGTCGTATAAAGCGACGTTCAAGATAATGGAATACCGTATAAAGACCGTGACGGCTTACGAAGAAGACATAAAGGGCGAAACGAGAAACGTGTTTGCCGGCGACGCAACGAGCGCGGTAAGTTGGAAAACGTTCTGGAACACTTCGGCGGATATCAGAATAATCGCCGGAACGGGTTATTACGTCAAGACGATAGTCATCGTTTATACGGAAAACGGAACGGAAAAGACGATTACGATAGATTATCCGTCGGCAGGCACGGGCGACGAAGAACAAAACTACGTCATAGACAAAGACAGGGAAGACCCGATTTACGGCAAGCGCGATATGCTGACGTTGCTCGGAGTGAAGAGCGATTATACCGTTACCGCTTACTTTGCGCGTAACGAGTATAACCTTACTTACGAATTTGCCGTTCACGCAACCGATAAAGACGGAGTGGATAAGAGCGATTATATCGATTTCGTCAAGTCCGAACTTAACGAAAGAAACTCGGTTTATCCGCAAAGCAGTCACGCCGACTATACCTTCAAAGTCCGTCACTACGACGAACTTACCGGGACGATAACGCCCGTAGACGGATACGCGATAGCCGGTACGAAGATTACCGTACGCTATTACGAAGACGGCGAAGCGAAGGAAAGAGAGTTTACTCTTACCAAAACGGGAAGCGGCGACGAAGTCACGTTTACTTTCCACCGTTTGTCTATGCCCGTTACGGACTTCTACGTTTATTCGGACGTAACGATAATAATCGACCCGGAAATAAAGAGATATTCGCTCGGCACGAGCATTACGAGAACCGCCGCGGCAGGGGATACTTCCGCCAACAAGAACGACACCGCGGTTACGCTCAGAATAAGAGATAAGGCGGTACCCCCGTCGAGAGAAGGCAATAAGATAGTGGTAAACGGCGCCGAGCAAGGAGACGAAGAGTTTACCGCAGGTATCGTGCCTAAAGTAGCGGTGGCGGAACACCACGGCTATTTCGTGTACGAATTCACCACCCCGTCGGGTTATATATTGTCCGACTTTACCGTCAACGGCTATTCGCTTAACGGACTGAAAAAGCAAGGGATAATCGAAACGGACGGGTATAGTTGCGAAAAAGTTTTCGTGGGCGACGACGCAAGATATAAATACAGAATAAAGATAAACGTCGTTACCGCGCTTATCGACGGCTCGACCGATCCGTGGATAAAAATCAACGATATAAACGTTTCGATGGACTTTACTCCTATACAATATAAAGTAAAGATTATCGTAAACGGAGAACTTCTCGATTTCCGTTCGATAAACGGACAAGTGGGCGTGACCGACGGCAAGACGATAAACGTTTACGCCGCTACCGCGTCGTACCACTTCGGAGTCGCGAGCATATCTCCCGTTATGTACGAAGGGTACAGAATAGGCGATTTGAGAACGAACGCGTACTTCGGCACGGAAGACGACTACGTTTCTTACAGAGATAAGTCCGAGTACAAAGTCGGCGCCGCGCTGATCAACAATAGAACGGTAATATCCGACTTTACGCCGCTCAGGTTCGTTTCCGCAGGACTTAAAAACGCAGACGCGTCCAAAGGCGTGACGGTGGTTTATTTCGAGTTCAATACCGAGATAATTACCTACAAACAAGAGATAGAAACCAACGTTTATTACAGCAACAAAGGCAAGGTGGAAATCGTTCCGTTGTCGCAGAACAACGCCGCAGGCACGGTTACCGTAACGAGAATGACCGGCAGCGATTACGTAAACTACGATCTTAACGCGGACGAAAAATACGAAGAAATCGTAGAATACTTTACCGTAATCAGCGTGGAAGCGACGGTTAAGAGCGGCTTTGCGCTTTACGGAATATACGAAGGAATTACCGACAGAAACGGCAAGACCGATTATTCGAGAATAATAAGCGGAACGAGAAACGTCACCTACGCAATCGAAGGCAACGTCCATAAAATTACGATAATCGTAAAAGATTTGTCGGGAGAAACGCTCGGCAACAGAAAATTCCGTTTTGACTTCAAACAACAATCGGAAATATCCCTTACCGTGGCAAACCCGTACAAGTACGTTTCGTCCACTCGCCGTTACGCGTCCTACGTCGCCGTAGAAGCGTATAGTTCGGAATACGCAATGGAATCGGGCAAACCGTCCGCGTCCGATATTATCGAAAATACCAACGTGGTAAGCGGAGAAACCGTAGTGGAAACCTACCGCTTTACCGTGTACGTAGGCAACTACGTCAAGTTTATCGTAAGCGACACCTATCAGAACGCCGCACCCGTGGTAAGATTCTACGACAGCAACCTGTCGCTTACCGCAACCGATCCGTTCGCCGACGAAGGTATTAAAAACTTAGGCGAAAGCGGCTACGGCGAAATGATAGCGTACGAAACCATAGATTATTACGCTTACGTGGGCACGGAAGGAAGAATAACCACCACGAAGAGTACCGTAGGCGCGATAAGTTCGACTTCGGGCGGAACGATAGCATATAACAAACTTCCCGCTTCGTCGGCGAAAAGCGTGGTTCTCAGCGACTCTTCCACCGTCGCGGGCAAAACGGTTACCATCAAAGTTACCCCTGCGGAAAACTATGCGTTCTATCAACTCAGAGCAAGACAACCCCTTAAATCCGAAAGCAGAAAGAAAGGGTACATCGTCTACGGCTCTACCGACGAAACGCAGTGGACGTCGATTGCGTTCGACCAGATAGGCGAAGAAGTGTCCAACGACAGATTCGCCGGAACCAACGGTTTCAGACTGGTTTCTTCCAAGGCGGTAAGAAACGCCGCAGGCGAAATCACGTCTTACGAATTCGAAATCTGGGTATGCGGCGACGCGGAGTTCGAAGTAGAGTTTTATCGTACCTATAAATTGAGTTTGGGTATCTATATGACCGATAAAGTCGCACAATACGGCACGTCTTCGATAACGAGCGACGGAATAAGTTTCGTCGGTACGATAAGCGACGTAGCGTTCGAAACGAGCATAGTAAACGGCGGCAACAGACTCAGTTACGGCGCAAACTTCAATATTACCGCGGTAAAACCCGAAGGCAATTATCAGTTCGTCGGTTGGTACGTCAACAATTACAATACGTTCGAATATCTCGGCTCGCTCTTGCCCGACGACTCGTATTTGGAGCAGAGAATAACGGTATTCAGAAGCGAAATGCCGAGTCTTATATCCGACGGAACGGAAGTGAGCGAACTCACCGTTTACGCCGTGTTCCAGCCGATAATCGACGTAATGATCTACAACGAGAAGTACTATGCGTACGAAGACCACTTCAACAGTTGGAATCTCGGCACGGTGCTTGCGTCTTACTACGACTTTAAGGACGGTCAACCCATCGTTTCCGACGAGACGTCGCTGTCCGTGTACGACAACAAGGGCAAGACCATTCCCGAAGCGATAGACTATTTAAGCGGCGCGGGCGCGTACAAGTACGCGGACGCAAGCGGCAACAAAGGTTTGTGGAGTACGCTCCTTACCGGCAAAGACGCTACCGCAGGTTATAGCGACGAGATGAAGCAAAACAAAGTTTATACTTCGTATAAAGAGTTCACCACGTTGTTCCAGAATATCACCAACTCCGACTACCTGTCGTACAGTTGGCAGGACACCGAAATAAAACTCAACACGTCGGGTATGAACGCGACGGCGCAGTTCGACGCTTGGCAGTACTACAACTGGAACGAGAACAAGTGGCAGAACATAGCCTACAGATACAGAGATTCTTCGATGATGTCCGCAGGCGGATCGGCGACGATTATCGACTGCTACTTCTCGAGTTATTCGCTTAATCTTAACGCGCTTTACGCCCTTGACGGCGGCGCGTCGGTAATGCCGTACGCAATCAGCGCGACGAATGCGAACAATTTGGTAAGAAACGCTTCGGACGCGGCAAACGTAAGACCTTTGCTTATCCGTCCCGACTTCTATCAGACGATTACCGTAGACGTATCGCAAAACCTTTATTCGACCGATTTAGGCGACGAAGATCCCGAACAAACGGTTATGAGCGAAAGCCTCGTCAGAGGAAGAATAAGCACGGTAGACGTTATCGAACCCGTTCCGGGACGTTCGGGAATAAGCGATTCCGGCAAACAAGGCACGTTCGAATACGGCTCGACGATAAGTCTTGTCAACAACGCGTTCGCTCCGGGCGAAGACGTGTACAACGAAAGCAAGACGATAAGATACAGATTCTTAGGCTGGTTTATGAAGTACGACGACGTGTTGTACTACCTTAAAGACAGCGAAGCGGACGAAAGCGGAGCGGTTAAAGCGGCGTACGATATTATGCTTACCTGTAAGAGCAACACTCCGGAAACGGCGATTTCCGTGATCGCGCTTTACGTCGCGCAGTACAAGCAGAGCGTGTACAGTTATAACATCTCGGGCGGCAGTGCGGAAAACTATCTCAGTTCCACCGCCGGCAAGGGAAGTTACGACGCGTCCCCCGTGCTTACGATCGCTTCGCCCACCGACGAACAAATCGTGTTCGAGTCCTTCGACCTTACGGCAACGAAGAAGTTGAATTACACGGCGGCGGACGTCGTTAAGTACTACTGGATAAACGGACTTAACGGAAACAGAGTTTCCGGAGAACCGGGCAATGAAGGAAACGAGTTCGTTAAAGACGGCAGAGAGTTCGATTATTACTTCGACGCGGGTCTTACGTATAAAATAAACGTCAAGAAAAACGCGGAAACGGGCTTATACGCAGAACAACTTTCGGCGGACGATATGAAAGCGAACAACGTCGGTTTCTGTCCAGAAACGGACACGCTTTACAAATATATGAAGAACCGCACGGAAAAACTTGCCGATTACAGCGCGTACTACAATTCGGGCAAAGCGACGTATTACGGACAGACGATCGACGAAACCGGCACTCCGTCGGGTTCGGGACACAGAGCGTACACCGCAAAACAAATGAACGATTTTGCGTTTACCAAGATCGGCGAAGTGCATAACACCAAAGACGACAGCACGAGGAGCAACCAGTACGACCTTATGTACGTCAGCACCGCCACGCTGCTATTTTACAACCTTACTTATAAAGGCGGCGTTACCGTTACGAAATCGCTCGCAAGCGCGATAAGCGGCGGCAAAACCGAAGTGCTTACCGTTTGGGACGAAAACACGCAATACGGCGATTACAAAGAAATTGCGTCCGACGGAACTCCCGTTGCGCTCGGAGCCAACGGCGAAGTCGTAATAAGAGTTACTTTGATTAAGGTCATCGACGAAGGATTTATGGGCAGATTTGCGTTTGCTTTTGCCGGAATGGAAAACGGCGAAGGGTTCCCGACGGACGGCGACGTTGCCGGACCGGGCGAAAGGGGATTGTTCTCTTCGTCCAGAGACGAAACGAAGAACGGCAGAAGAACGTTCACCCGTTGGCTCGAAGTGGATATGAGTTCGATTGCCACGACCCGACTGTTCGGCGACGACTCGTCTACCGCTGCCGTCAATCCGAAACAAGTCGGCGACCACGCGTCCACCCCCGCGGTTTACACGACGGAAAACGCAGGCGATCCGATAAAGGGTTACAAAATCAACTCGACGGCGAAACTTAAATCGATAGAACTTTTCTGGAAAAACAACGCATATTCGTGCGTGGGCGTAATAAATCCGTCAGATTTCCGTCTGTTCGACGACGACGGAAAGAAAATTCCGATTTGGGAAGACGAAGCGACGACGAAATATACCGCCAACTACGCCGAAAACTACGGCAGAACGAAGTTCATACTGAAAGAAGGCGCAAATTACGCTTTGCAGACCGGGCTTAATTCCGGACTTACGAACAACCCCGTTGCGAATTCGATACCGTGGACGCCCCTTTGCGACGACGGAGAAAGAATATCTTCGAACACGAGATACGTTTGGGGAAGCAACTATAATCCAGAAAGAAACGGCGGTTTCGACGGAATACTCGAAGGGAATAACGCGATAATATCGGGAATAGCGGTTAAGTCCGTCGGCACGGACAACTTCGGTTTGTTTGCGATAATCAGCGGCGGCGTCGTACGCAATCTTACTTTCGACAACGCGTATATAAACGTCGGCGACGGAATGAACATAGGTTTGCTCGCAGGAAGTATCGAGTACTCCAAAGTTACCGGAATTAAGTTCGAAAAGAAATCGAATATGCCGATTTATTCGAGTCCGTACGTAAGAACGGCGACGGCAGGAGCAAGAACTTATATCGTAGGCGCAAGCGCGACGAACGTAGGCGCACTTGCAGGACAAATCCTCGGAAGTATCGTCGAAAATATAAGTTTCGATATAGGGGCTAACTTCTCGATGGAAGTAAGTTCGGGCGACAGCGCCGGATTGCTCGCAGGACTTATAAGCGGCGACGATTCGGCTATCGGAAGCATATCGCTTAAAGGCAGCGGCGGATGGCTGTTCGTCGGTACGGGCGACGCCGAAGCGACTTACGCCGGCGGACTTATCGGTACGATCGAAGACGGCGCAGTCGTACGCGGAGTCAAAGTGGAAGATGACGTCAATATGTTTATCGGCGGAGAAACCAACACGGTTGCTTCCGGAGGCGTCGTAGGCACGATTAAGACCCGAGCCACGCTCACGTCGATTGCGTTCAGCGGATATAAAGGCGATAAATCGGATAACTTCTCCTATAACCCCGACAGCGGCAAGGTAGACGGCAAAGGTATATATATCTTCGCAAGCACGACCGGCGGTTACGGAACGAACGCAATCACGGGTACGACCGTAGGTAAAGCGGGCGGACTCGTAGGGTACAACAATCAGGGTTACGTGATAAACACACCGGGCGACAGCGTTACGGGCGTGTTCAAAATCCACGCCGGATTTATCGGCGGTATCGTAGGCGCAAACCGCGGCAGAGTGTCCGGTTTTGCTCTCGGCACGGGACACACCGCGTCGGGATACAACGGAGTTACCGTCCTTGCCTGGATAGACGGCTCGGATAAGAACTACGCCGTAGGCGGTATCGTCGGAGCGAACGCTCACGAAAGTTCTACCAAAGCCACGCCCACCGACGGCGGCTCGGAAAACAAACCCGAGTTTACGATAAACAGAAACTATACCGGTATAGTGGACGATTGCTCGGTAGAAGGAATTGACGCGCTCGGCGTGGCAAACAACGTCTGGAACGTCGGCAACGTTTATGCGTTCTTAAGACAAAGTTCGCAAGACAATTCTTACTTAAACAACGTAGATAAGAGTCAGGCGACCGGCAACTTGCCGTATACCTATAAACACAACCTTATGATGGGCGGGATAGTAGGTTATAATAAAGGCAGCGTGCTTAACTCTTTCGTCAAGAAAACGAAACTTACGTTCGGAGTAAACCACAACGCCACCGACAAGGCGAGCAGTGCGGAACCGCTTAACAGAACGTACTCCTGGGGAATAGAAGTAGGACTTATAGTAGGTTATCACGATCCCGACGCGAAAGCGAATTACGGCTGGGGTAACATATTGTTCGGCATATCTCCGCTCGACGCGTCCGAAAGCGGAAGCGTAAAATCCAACGTAAGCAGCGCGCTTTCGGGCGACGCGCTCAGTTACAGAATTCAAAGTTGCTACAGCATCGACTCGGTCGTTGCGGTAGTCGGAAGAGTATGGATGGATAATCCGTCGGCTTGGACGAATTCGTCGGCAAGCGGTATAGAATCGCTCAAGTGCGAAGTCGGTCTCGGCGGTATCGCCGGCGCAACCGGTAAAAACGGCTATGCGGAATTCTCGATCAACACCTGCTATTCGAACAACAACAAACTGTACTACGACGTGAACGCCAACGGCGACGGCGGCGACAGAAACGGCCCCGGATTTACATCGGGCGAAATTCCGAAGAACTCGGGTAAGTGGTTCAGCGATAACAAGACTACCTGGATAGAGGTTCGTCACCCGTTCTATAAGACGGAACTGTATATGGGAACGTACGTAGGCGGTATAGACTACAGCCAGACTAACAACGGCAACGTATCGACGTACAATATGAAAGGAACGGCTACCGGTACTTATTACAACGACGGCGGCGACAGCAAGTCGCAAGACGATTATAAGAAGTTCAGAAAAGATAAATGGCGTTATGAGTACGCCAACACGTTCTCGACGAGATGGATGAGATACAACAACTCGATTAACAACGAGGATAAAATAACTTCCGTTTTGCCGAACACGAACGGCGGCGCGTGCGAAGAAAACGCTAAGTTCTATTACGAAGACACTACGATAAACGCGTCGTTCGATTCCATCACAGGAGATACGAACAAGATAGAACTCGGCGTAATCAGAGGAACGCTCGCCGCAACCGATATAGAAACCGGTATGCTGAAATACTGCGTGATAAACGGTAAAACGTTAATGCAAGGCAGCGTAATACCCGGCACCGAGTACGAAGTATCGGCAAGCCTCAGGGCAAACTTCCTGGTCAACGGCACCGAATGGGTACTCTACGACTACGACTTGTTCGGCAACAAAATAATTAACCCGACGGCAAGTGCGTATAGCGTAAGAGGAATGTAAGAAAACCGACTAAACGTCGTGCGGGATTTTGCGGCAGTCGCTACGCTTTGTGCGGACAAAATCTAA